>OBOM01000071.1_pt1 | contig 10940 bp, 11 predicted proteins | sample 1535151 | NCBI WGS metagenome assembly OBOM01 (sample SAMEA3275616, study PRJEB22092) | marine metagenome | biome: marine biome; feature: surface water; material: Seawater | collected 2014-06-21T11:30:00+00 | depth 0 m | reverse complement strand
ATTCAAGAACGAGGCGTAACTGAAGATGTTCAAGACTTCGCAGTAAAACACCTAAGAGTTTTGATGCCTAAAAACTAAAAATTCAGGCTTTTTTGAAAATCCAATGCTCATGATTTTATCATGAGCATTTTTCTGTTTTAACTCAACACTTAAATATTCGTTATATTTATGAAATGAGGTTAGAATATAATATTATTCTCATTCTATTTCTTTTCAGCACTCATAGTTACAGTCAAGACAAGGAGTCAATTAGGGTCATTACAAGCGTCGGTGACACAATTACTGTAAGTCGTAATGTCTTTGAATTCTTTAAATCCAAAGAATTCCCCAGGTATAATTACAATAATCATTGGTATTGGAATAATTGGTATTGGTCAAACTATTCTTTTGAACAAGGGGCCTTTCGTTCTCCTACCGACTTTTATAGATTACAAGATTGGTCTAGAAGAGCTTTTAATGGAGAGGTGGGTACACTTACGGGTGGTTTAAATGAATGGATGATCAATAAAGAAAGACAAGATTCGTACCAGCCGAGGAGATCCTTCAGTAACTCGTCAAGCAGACCTGCCACTTCTCAAAACAACCATTTGGCGAGTCCAACCTCAACTCGAAAACAGAATTAGAAAAATTCTAATTCGTCAGAGTCCCTAAAAGAATTAATTCATCTTCTGCAGTTAGCTTGTTGAACAAAATTACTGGGACCTTGCTTGAGTTAGGGTACTTCGAACGAGCAACCAATTTTACAGAGGACGGAGCTTGCTTTTTATTTCCGAGATATTTCAAATACACCTTCCACTCCCCTCGTAAGTTTTGATCAATAAAGAATTCGAGACTAGAAATACCGAGTGCTTTGTTATTATTTATTAGATCTAAATTTGCCCAGGTACTATAATTTTCAGTGAAATATTGATTCTCTGGATTGACAAAAAAGAGTTCGAACTCTGCCTCAGTTTCATCAAAATACAAGGTCACCTCGGTACCTGCCTCCTCTGAATCCCATTCAAAATCTAGGTCTACAAAAGCCTCCTTATTTCGTTTCAAGAAAGAATCATACCCGCGATCGAAATTATACAATCGCCCCCCTTCAGAAGGTGCTACTATAAACCCAGAATCTACGAGATTGGTTGCTCGAACATAAAGAGATAAGGCCTTTTGCAGTTGTCCTAGCAACTCATAGTTGTCTGCTAAGTCTATATACGATTGTAGATAGTTAGGGCGTAGTTTAAAGACTAACTGAAAAAAGGTCAATGAAGTGCTAAAGTCACCGATCGAATGAAGCCAATATCCATAAGCTTTTAAAGAAGGTGCATGATCTCCATACTTATCTAGATAGGTTCGATGCAAGGTTGTAAGCTCCTCTTTCAGCTTTAATTCATTCATTTTCTGAGCAGTTGAAATCCAGTCATAATTAGAGAATGAAGATCCCGCTCTAGATAAATAGTCCATTAAGTTCTCACCATGGTCGAAAGATTGAATAAGCTTAGACTGATCCGAATCATAGAGATCTCCATCTTCAAGCACCTCGTATTTAAAAAGGTTATCGTCAAGACGTGCGAGATCAATGGGCTTTCCGTCTTCTCCGACCGGATGAATGTTAGAACTCTGCGTGTTAATAATGACCATTCCGCCAGCTCCAAAAGATCCGTATCGCGTATTTGCAGATCGAGACGGGATGATTGCTAACCTAAAAATACTGTTGGCGTCTAACCAAGTAGGATAAGTATCGTATAAAACATTGTCAATATCATAACCTGCCGGAACAGCACTAAAACTCGCGGTTTCTCTCAAGAAAATCTGAGGCATTCCTTGACCGTCATTGGCAATTTTAACTCCAGGGAATCGGCCTCTTATCATGGTTGCAAGGTCTCCGCCTGCTTGAACCATGTTCTTTTCATTCATAGTTCTAATCTGATAACTCGCAGATTCTGTATCTAAATACCCAAAGACGGTTTTTACAATGGCCGGGTTAGCATTATACTCCTTGTACAGCTCCTTTAAAGTTTTCTGGCCTTTTCGTGTAACTACCACGTTGTCGAGTTCAGTGATTTCGTCCTCTAATTGAACGTTAAGGGTTTTAGTAATATCCTCAACAATAAATATGAGACTTCGCTTACCAGGAAAAGAGAATTGAAGACGATCACCAATGTTAGCCATAATCTCGTAGCTTCCGGTGTTGTCTGTGGTGATAACGGTCTTTTGAGTTAGATTCTCAACGGTTCCAAGGGGCAACGCAGCGAACTGATCACTGAGCGTTCCCTTAACTAATTGTTGTGCAGTAAGTAAACTACTACTAAGAATAAGAAAGAAAAGTAAAAACGCTTTTTTCATGAACAAGAAATTGTGTTTATCAAAGATAATATCTGAAGCTTACTAAAATTTGCCAAGGCTTCGTTAAATTGGGATACAAAACGATCGCCTATGATTCGGTCTGCCGTCAAAACAGATCTCTTGAAGATCATTCAAATCACTCAGGCTTGTGCAAAGCATCTATGTGAGATGGGAATCTTTCAATGGAATGAAAACTATCCGTCTCTTGAAGCCTTTGAAAAAGACCTTTCTGATGAGGAACTTTTTGTCTTAGAAATTGAGAGTAAAGTCATTGGGGCAATTGTGATATCGACCAGGAAAGACGACGTTTACAAACCGATTGATTGGCTAACGAAAGACTCCATAAACGGATATCTTCATCGCCTATGCGTACACCCCAAACATCAAGGCAAAGGTCATGCAAGAGCACTTCTCGACTTTGCTGAAAATCATCTTAAAGCGCTTGGTGCGGTATCGGTTCGGTTAGATACCTTTTCAAAGAATCTCCGAAATAATAAACTCTACGAGGCTCGAGGTTACAGATGCCTTGGTGATGTGTACTTTGAGCAGAAAAGTCCATTTCCGTTTCACTGTTACGAGAAGCTTTTATAGATAATATTACCTTTGGTTTATGGATCCTTATACCCTCGAGTTAAGTATAGACAATAGTATCGGTAGAATCACCTTTGGTCATCCATCAAAAAATGCCATGACCAGCGAAATGTTAAATAAGCTTGCCGACCTCATCGACAAAGCCAACGAATCGCAGTTATGTGCGATTGTGCTATCCTCTATTGGCTCTTCTGTTTTCTGTGCCGGTGCAAATTTCGATGAGTTACTAGCCCTTGAAAACCAGAAACAAGCAACAGCATTTTTTAGCGGCTTTGCTAAAGTAATTTTAGCTATCCGAAGATCAAAAGCGCTAGTAATTGGCCGCATTCAGGGTAAGGCTGTAGGAGGAGGTGTAGGGTTAATAGCCTCTTGTGATTACTGCTATGCTACAGAAACAGCATCGATTAAGCTCTCTGAAATTGGTATTGGTATTGCGCCTTTGGTAATAGAGCCTGCGGTTAGTCGAAAAATCGGAGTTGGAGCCATGGCAGAATTCGCACTGAACCCAAACGAGTGGAAGAATTTCGAATGGGCTCGAACAAATAAATTATACCAATCGGTATATTCTAGCGAAATAGAACTAGACAAAGCCCTCGAAGAAAAACTGACCCAGCTCTCTGGTTATAGCCCTGATGCATTAGCTGCTTTGAAGCAATCGCTTTGGGAAGGAACCGAACATTACGAAGAACTGCTTTTTAATAGAGCCGAAGAATCGGGTAAACTCTCCCTTACAGAGAACGCTCGCTCGATTCTTACCGCGTTCAAAAATCGTCGCAATGCATAAGATCACGAGCACGCTACCGGTCTACTTTGCAAGTGACCAACACTTCGGAGCTCCAGACAACTCGTCGAGTCGAGATAGAGAATTGCGCTTTGTTCAGTGGCTTGAAGAGCTTGAAGGTAAAACCGATGTATTGTTCTTACTCGGAGATCTATTTGACTTCTGGTATGAATACAAAGAGGTAGTCCCTAAAGGATTTACGCGAGTATTAGGGACACTAGCCCGATTAAGAGATAAAGGAATGATGATTTATTTCTTTGTGGGAAATCACGATCTCTGGATGGGAGATTATTTCGAGAAAGAGCTTCAAATACCTGTCTTTAATGAGCCTCAGCTTTTTGAAATTCAAGGCAAACGATGCTTCATCGGTCACGGAGACGGCCTAGGCCCCGGCGATAAAGGGTATAAACGAATGAAAAAACTATTCACCAACCCCTTAGCTAAATGGTGTTTTTCGAGGCTTCATCCCAATTTTGCAGTACGATTAGGAAGATCGGCCTCTCTTAACAATAAACTCATCTCTGGTGACGAAGATGTCACATTTAAAGGAAGAGAAAATGAGTGGTTAATCGCTTATTGCGAAGAAAAACTAAAACAGCATTCTTTTGACTATTTCTTGTTTGGTCATCGCCATTATCCAATGAAAGTGCACCTCAATGGTGGCGCCTTTTACTTCAACACGGGAGATTGGTTGAGATATGATAGTTACGCCATTATGGAAAAGGGAGAGTTAAGTCTCAAGAGTCTTCGTACAGACGTTAGCTTTCCTGAGATTCTCTAAGATCTTTCAGTTGTAATTGCAGTTGGCGTTTACCGTTCCAATTATTTTCACCAATTGTTACCAATAGATCGACTTTATTCTTGGTGTGCTCAATCGCTTCTCCAAAACCAAAACCAATAAGGTCAAAGCCGTGACAGAGAGCCTTCAAATGTTTGCCTTCTGAGCCGATCAATCGAACCGCCTCAAGTTGAACCTTGTTTAATCGAAAGACAGGTTCAGGATTGTCAGGGCCAAAAGGCTCAAAGCGATTCAAGATTCGAAAGTTCCTATGAGAAATAAAGTAAGGCTCGATTACATAGTCGTAGATCACCTCGGGCTCTTTGTGTTCAGGCTTTAGGGTTTTCGTCACCTGTTTTTCAAAGGCTTCTTTAAAATCTTGGTAAGAAGACTCCTTGAGACTTAACCCGGCTGCATAGGCATGACCACCAAACTGTATTAAGTGCTCAGCACAGGCATCAATAGCCGAATATATATCATATCCTTGTACCGATCTCGCTGAAGCCGCTAGATACTCTCCGCTTTTTGTAAAAACAAGTGTTGGTCGATAATACGTGCTAATGAGTCTTGAGGCAACAATACCTATGACTCCTTTGTGCCAACCTGGATGGTACACCACGGTACTACAGCGATCTTCTTCGCCAAGATCTCTAATTTGCTGAAGGGCTTGTTCACTTACCGACTGATCTGTACTTCTACGATCTATATTAAACTGCTCAATGGCCTTAGCTTCCTTTTCGGCAGTACTCAAATTATCGGTCAACATTAAGCTCACGGCATAAGTGCCTTGTTTCATACGACCTGCCGCATTTATTCTTGGTGCTAAAGAAAAATTAAGATCTGTTAGGCTGACTACATTTCGCTTCGCTTGGCCTAACAAAGCTTTAAACCCCGGTCTAGGGTTCTTGGTGATTACCTCAAGCCCCAAATGGGCTAATACTCTATTTTCACCCATCACAGATACAACGTCAGCACCGATAGCAACGGCCACTAAATCGGTTAGTGGCATCAAAAATTCGAGGCCTCGACCCTCACTAGTCTCGATAGCTTGTAAAAGCTTAAAACCAACCCCACATCCGCAAAGCTCCTTGAAAGGGTAGGAGCAATCTAGGCGCTTAGGGTCTAAAATAGCAACTGCATTAGGCAGTACATCTCCCGGTGTATGGTGATCACAAATCACCATATCAACCCCCAAGCTTTTGGCAAAATCGACTTCTTCAATCGACTTGATACCACAATCAAGGGCGATGATCAGAGAAAAGTCATTGTCACTTGCGAATTGAATCCCCTGATAAGAAAGGCCGTAACCCTCTATGTAGCGATCAGGAATGTAATACGAAACCTCAACCCCCTGCTTTTCAAGATAACTATAAACTAAAGCTACTGCGGTAGTACCATCTACATCATAGTCGCCGAAGATCAAGATTCGTTCACCGGCGGCAATACCCTGCTTAATTCGAGACACCGCACGATTCATGTCCTTCATTAAGAAAGGATCGTGTAACTGATCAATTTCTGGTTTAAAAAAAGTGAGAGCGTCAGTATATGTTTTTATGCCACGACTCACTAGTAGCCTAGAGAACTTTCGATCTAAAGGCTTTGTTGGGTCTTGATTAAATGCTTCGTGAAGGACATCTACCCAGGCCGAGTCTGGTTTGTCTCTTTGGGACCATTGCATTTACGCGGTCTTATGATGAAAGATAGTTTCGATCTTTAATTCTGCAAATTGGCGAAACATCTCCATTACACCGCAATATTTCTCTACTGAAAGATCTACACAACGCTGAAGTTTTTCTTCGTTGAGCTCGCTTCCCTCAAAATGATATTCTACTCTGACGTGGCTATAAGTCTTCGGGTGCTCGTCGGTTAAATCGGCAAAGGTTTCCACTCGAAAGTCGTCTACTTTTAATTTCATTTTATCCATAAGAGAAGCAACATCTAATCCTGAACAACCCGCTAGCGAAGAAAGCATAAGGGCCTTAGGGGTTACCGGGCTGTGTTTCCCATCTTTACTACCGTCATTGATATGAAAAGTTGTTCCCGTTAGACTATTGGTTTCAAAGAGCATACCGCCCTTCCATTTAGTTGTGATATGATTCTGCATGTTCTTTTGCTTAATTCAATTCTTAAATATAGGGGTTAATCCTGCATTTTAGCCTCAGGGCCGATGACCAAAACAAACTCTCCTCTAGGAGCTGTTTCCTCAAAATGGTCAATCAATTCGGCTAAGGAACCCCGTAGAGTTTCCTCATACATTTTAGTTAGTTCTCGGGAAATGCTCGCTGGGCGGTCAGCACCAAAAATGCCTGCACACTGTTTTAGTGTTTTGAGAATTTTGTGAGGTGATTCGTAAAATACTACCGTCTTATTTTGTGCCGCCAAGAATTCGAGTCGACTCACCCTTCCTTTTTTGGGGGGTAAGAATCCTTCAAATACAAAACGATCGCAAGGCAATCCGCTCATCACAAGAGCTGGTACAAAAGCAGTTGCTCCAGGAAGGCATTCTACCTCGACTCCTTCAGCAATTGATGCTCTAACTAATAGAAATCCTGGGTCTGAAATAGCCGGAGTGCCCGCGTCGCTGACAAGAGCTATTTGCTTACCCTCCTTTAACTGATCAACCCACTTTTTAGTGGTATGATGTTCGTTGTTCAGATGATAGGCGTGTACACTCACGCTGATTTCAAAGTGATTCAGAAGCTTTAGACTAACTCTGGTGTCCTCGGCAAGTACGAGATCTACTTCTTTCAACACTCGAAGTGCACGAAGCGTTATATCCTCAAGATTACCAATAGGTGTGGGTACGACGTATAGCTTACCTGACATTAACTTATTTTTCGATTTCAGAAACCAATTTTCTTATGGTATCGATTCCTGGAGTGATTAGATCCTCCTTTTGTGGATTTCGCTCAGGAACGTGTTTTGACCGAAAGAGCACCCCTTCTGCTATACGCTCGAATCTCCTCGAAAAGGCGATCCTGAAAGTGAACGAAAGCGATGGTATTTTCATGGTGCAATTTTGAATAAAAATACAACCTAAAAGAAAGCCGCGGGGCTGTAACTGCGTTAAATCTTCCTATTTTTGAATTTAGACTCTTTGCGAATGTTTTTAGAAAACCCTGTAACCCCTAATGCTCCATACGGATGGATTGAAGTAATCTGCGGATCTATGTTCTCGGGTAAAACCGAAGAACTTATTCGAAGATTAAAGCGGGCTAAAATCGCAAAACAGAGAGTCGAAATCTTCAAGCCCCTAATTGATACTCGATATGATGAAACCATGGTTGTTTCTCATGATGACAATCAAATACCTTCAACACCGGTTCCTGCAGCAGCAAATATTCGATTGCTAGCAGATGGATGTGATGTCGTTGGAATTGATGAAGCCCAATTTTTTGACGATGAAATTGTAGCAGTTTGTAATGATCTTGCAAATAAGGGTGTTCGAGTGGTGGTTGCAGGTCTTGATATGGACTTTAAAGGAAATCCTTTTGGCCCTATGCCTAATTTAATGGCGACCGCAGAATACGTTACTAAGGTTCACGCGATCTGCAAGCGTACAGGCAACTTGGCTAACTACTCACATCGTATTGCTAATGGTGAAAGCCTGGTACTTCTTGGCGAGAATCAAGAATATGAACCCCTAAGTAGAGCGGCCTTTCACAAGGCAATTCAAGAAGAAAAAAAGCGCAATGATCGCTAAAACAAGGCTTCAAGTAAGCAGAACTGCTCTTGAACACAACTTTCGTTTTTTAAAAACTGCCGCTAGCCCAAAAGCTAAACTTATGGCTGTGGTTAAGGCTAATGGCTATGGTACTGACCTTGTTCAACTTAGTCAGTGGTTAGTCGAAATGGGGGCAGATGCTCTGTGTGTGGCTTACACTCCTGAAGGCATAACGCTTCGAAGAGCGGGAATAACCGTTCCTGTTCTTGTGTTGCATCCGCAAGTTGAAGATATAGAGAATGCAATAGCTGAAGACTTATCATTGAGTATCTATTCGATTTTGTTTTTAGAAACTCTGGTAACTATAGGAGCAGAACAAAAAATCGATGTGCACCTTAATTTGAACACTGGGCTAAATAGACTAGGCATCAAACCGCATGAAATCGAAAAAGCACTACAGTTGATTAAGGCACACCCTGAAATCGATCTGTCGCATGTGATGACCCACCTCATCGGTAGCGAAGATCCTGCATTGAAAAAGGTTACCGAAAATCAACTCAACACTTTTGAACGAAGTGTGGCGTTTATAGAGCAAACACTTGGTAAGACTTTAAAAAAACATGCGCTGAATAGTTCAGGAGTTCTCAATTATCCGGAGGCAAGCTTCGAAATGATTCGCTGCGGCATTGGTCTTCATGGATTTGCAAACGACCCTATCTTAGACCAGCAATTAAAGCCGATAAGTACTCTTTTTTCTCAAATTTCTGCGTTGAGGACCATTGAAAAAGGAGAGTCAGTCAGTTATAACCGTCAGTTTATTGCTGATGCCCCTATGACGATTGCTACCATACCTGTCGGTCACGCCGATGGATTCACGCGTGATCTAGGAAACGGCCGGGGCCAGGTACTAATTCATGGTCAGCTCGTTCCGGTAGTCGGGATGGTTTGCATGGATCTTTTCATGATCGATGTGACAGGCCTAGAAGTAGCCGTCGGAGACGAGGTGGTCCTAATGGGGCAAGAACTCACCGCCAACAAATTGGCCGAACAATCGGGTACTATTCCTTACGAACTACTTACCGGAATTGGCTCTAGAATACCTAGGCTTTTTATCTAGTGTTATATTTGTAACATTTTGTTATCATAATTATCTAAGAGGTTGTTCTACCTTTGCGGCTCAAATTGAAACATTCATGAAAATAGCTGTTGTTGGGGCTACTGGCCTTGTTGGAACTGTAATGCTTCAAGTACTTGAAGAGCGCAATTTCCCGATTGATGAATTACTTCTAGTCGCTTCAGAGCGATCGGTAGGGAAAACCATCCATTTCAAAGGTGAAGACATTACCGTGATTGGGCTTGAGGAGGCTGTAGGCAGACGTCCTGACATTGCTTTGTTTTCAGCAGGAGGAGGCACCTCTCTAGAATGGGCACCTAAGTTTGCAGCAGTCGGAACACGCGTGATTGATAACTCGTCTGCATGGAGAATGAATCCGAATAACAAGCTGGTGGTTCCTGAAATCAATGCAGCAGAGCTTACTGCTGAAGACTATGTCATTGCGAACCCAAACTGTTCTACGATTCAAATGGTGCTTGCCCTAGCGCCTCTTCACAAAGCCTATGGAATAAACCGAGTAGTTGTTTCTACGTATCAGTCGGTTTCTGGGACCGGTGTTGCAGCTGTGAGTCAGTTAGAAAATGAAGAAAAAGGGATTGAGGGGAATCGTGCCTATCCGCATCCGATTTACAGAAATGCCTTGCCTCACTGCGATGTTTTTCAAGACAATGGATTTACCAAAGAGGAGATGAAGCTCATGACCGAGCCTCTTAAAATACTTTCTGACGATTCCTTAAAAATAACTGCGACCGCTGTTAGGATTCCTACCGCTGGAGGGCATTCTGAATCAGTGAATATTCGCTTTAACAATGATTTTGAACTCGAAGAGGTTTACCGCTTACTTCGTGAAACTCCAGGCATTGTTATTGAAGATTCGCCTGAGAATAACGAATATCCTATGCCGTACAAAGCGCACGGTAAAGACGAAGTTTTTGTGGGGCGTATCAGACGAGATCCTTCTGAAGCCAATAGTCTGAATCTCTGGATTGTGGCCGACAATCTTCGTAAAGGCGCTGCGACCAATGCCGTTCAAATTGCAGAATATTTAGTGCGCGCAGGTCTAGTTTCTTAATAGAGGGTCTTCTTTAATTTTGTAAATTTTAGGTCTAAATCTAGACTCAGATGAAACAAAATTATCTAGGAATTACCGCGCTTGCGACTGTAGCTATTTTGAGCAGTTGTCAGCAAAAAGAAACAGCTATGACTCTTACCTATCCTGAAACTAAAAAAGAAATTGTTCGAGACACTTTCTTCGAACAAGTTTTAGAAGACCCCTATCGATGGCTTGAAGATGATCGATCAGAGGAAACTGCCGATTGGGTAAAGCGTCAAAACGAGGTGACTTTTGGGTATCTAGATCAAATTCCCTACCGTGAAGACTTAAGAGATCGCCTAACAAAAATCTGGAACTACGAAAAAGTAGGAACCCCTTTTACTGAAGGCAACTATACCTATTTCTACAAAAATGACGGGCTTCAAAATCAGTCGGTTTTATACCGAAAAAAGGGAGCGAATGCCGAAGCCGAGATCTTTTTAGATCCGAACACTTTTTCTAAAGATGGAACAGTTTCTCTCGCCGGGCTAAGCTTTACCAAAGATGGAAGCCTTGCCGCCTATAGTATTTCAGAAGGGGGAAGTGACTGGAGAAAAATCATCGTCATCGAAACTGAAAATAAAACTCAGG
>OBOM01000068.1_pt1 | contig 11084 bp, 11 predicted proteins | sample 1535151 | NCBI WGS metagenome assembly OBOM01 (sample SAMEA3275616, study PRJEB22092) | marine metagenome | biome: marine biome; feature: surface water; material: Seawater | collected 2014-06-21T11:30:00+00 | depth 0 m | reverse complement strand
CACTAACTACTAACTACTATGTACTAACTACTAGTATATGGGGAATTAGCTCAGCATAATCGCCTCCATTTTTTTTCTCAACGTATCATCTGAAAAAATCTTTGATGCGATATATGGTTTATTCGCTAAATAAGACTTTCCATCTCTAGCGTACGCATTAGGACCCAAAAGATCCATAATTTTCAGCCGAATAGCATCTTCTAAAAGTAATTGCTTTGATCGGTCATCAGCAGAATAAACCGGATAACCTTTTTCAATCAAATAATTAGCAACCTTTGATTTACCAGACCCTATTCCACCCGTGATGGCAATTACTTTCATTGCTTTTCTAAAATATAATTCACGCGATCATTCGAAAAAAATACTTCTAGCACATCAGAAGGACTATAAGAGAATTTTAAAGGCAGTCTTGAAGGCAAGGAATCAATACCTTGACTAAAATCAAAGTCTACAGTAACACCAAAGGCTCCTGAATCTAAAGCTTTCAAGACTTCTGCTGGTGCCTTACATACTACTTGTGCATTAGGTGGAAACACGGCTAATCGCATCCCATTTTCAAGTTCTGGTAGAAGAATGGGAACTTCATAAACCATCTCTGAAAATCGTACGACCTCTACATTTAGAGTAACCTCTGTTTGCTCTATACTCGAGAGTTCTAAATCAGAGTAATCAATAGCCAAAGGCTGATTTATAGATAAGGATACATTCTCTCGTTTTAGAGGCACCGTATTTAGTGCACTAATAGTCCTTAGCGTAGACTCTGGCGCACTTATCCTTACACTATCAGGCGATACACTTAGAGCACCTTTCAAAATATAGTTTTGTTTATAGGATATCGAAACATCGGGTATTACAGGAACTTTTTTGGAGGCAATTCTCGCTAAAGGAACGGCTAGTTCTGCGGTAAATATCTTTTCGATAGCGATGGCTTCACCAAATTCCTTTTGAAGTTGACTTTCTATGTCAGAAGGTAATAAGACGAATTGATCATCTGACTCAACCATTGATTCTGTCGATAAGGAATAGACTTTATTGTAAGGCGAGTTAAAAAGTAATCTTAGGCCTGTTGCAGTTACTCTAGTTTCAATAGAAACTACCGAATTATCAACTAATTGATAATCACCATTTGGAGCTTTAAAGGTTACATTAACCAATTTACTAACCGAAATAGGCTTCGCTAAATTGGTGAATTGCCATAAGACTATAGAAAGCGCTAGAAAAACAAAAAATTTCGGATCAACCTTATACTTCATAGAGGAAAGTTAAGCAATGTCTTTAAAAAAAGAACTCTGGAAGTTTAGCTTGTATGCGATCATTAGAAACTCCAATGAGCTTTAGAGATGATCTTATATAACCATAGGCATAAGATGCAAATTGAATAAACATAAGAGGAACAGATACCACAGCAATTAGCAACGATTTACTTCTATACCAAGTATTTGCAAAAATTAATACAGAATAAATTAGATATAACGAGACCCCCCCATAGATATAATCAAGATGAAAAGCGTTTACATTGAATAAAAAGGAGATGAGTAACAGGAGGATTAATACTATCCAACCAGCGGTAAACACACTCGGTAAAAGGAATAGTCTTGATTGGTACTTGGGATACATTCGATTTAAAATTACACGTACAGATCCGAATTTATAAATCTGTTTTACAAACGAATTTAAACGAATACGTCTTTCATGAAAGACCTCAGCCCCATCCACAAAACGCGTTTTAAATCCTAAATCCCAAGTGCGAAATACAAATTCAGGATCTTCACCAGGATGAATCTTTCCAAATCCACCAGTAGCCTCGAAAAGCTGCTTTGAAACTCCCATATTGAAACTTCTAGGTTGAAACCGCGTCAATCCCTTTTTGCGTCCCCTTATCCCACCTGTCGAAAAAGGATTAGTCATCACTGCATTTACTACCTTTTGAAAGAAAGTGAAAGACTCGTGAGCTGCATCAGCACCTCCAAAGCAATCCGTATACGAAGTAGAAAGAGCCTTGCGAACCGTAGAGAGATAGTGAGAAGGAAGAACACAATCACTGTCTAAAATCAAAAAATAATTACCCTTTGCTTTAGACATACCATAATTTCGGCTATCACCCGGACCACTGTTTGGTTTAAAGTAGTAGTTAATCTCTAATTGATTCGAGTATTTATCACATACTTGTTCAGCATCAATAGTTGAGCCGTCTTCAACGACAACAACCTCAAAAGGACTATTATCCTCCTGAAGGGTCAAACTCTGAAGAAGTCTATCGATTTCATCAGGTCGGTTGAATACCGGTATAACGATAGAAAAATAAAAGGGTTTCATTAAAAAAGCCCCTTAAAGGGGCGTCTTTTATTCAGAAAAATGATCAACAATTTCTTGACTGACACCGGTATTTGAAAACCCTCCGTCATGGAAAAGATTCTGCATCGTTACTTTCCTGGTTAAATCAGAAAATAAGGTAACTGTATAATCAGCGCAATCAGCAGCCGAAGCATTTCCTAGCGGTGACATTTTTTCTGCAAAGCTTAAGAAAGCATCAAAACCTTTAACTCCTTTACCTGCAGTTGTTACCGTAGGAGATTGAGAAATCGTATTTACTCGAACATTCTTCTCCTTTCCAAAGAAATAACCGAAGCTTCTTGCCACAGACTCCAAGTAGGCTTTATTGTCTGCCATGTCGTTGTAGTCAGGAAATGTACGTTGAGCAGCCATATAAGTTAAAGCCACAACACTACCCCATTCATTCATCGCATCATTTTTATAGAGCGACTGAAGTAACTTATGAAATGATAAAGCAGACACATCCCAACCTTTAGTTGTAAAATCATAGTTTTCGTCAGTATAGTGTCTTCCTTTTCTAACGTTCACAGACATTCCAATAGAATGCAGAACAAAATCAAGTTTACCTCCTAAATGAGCAGTTGCCTCCTCTATTAATTGGCTTAGATCTTCACTAGAAGTTGCATCTGCGGGGATAACTTTAGCACCCGTTTTCTCAGCTAAAGCATTTAACTGACCCATTCTCAAGGCGATTGGCGCGTTAGTTAAAACAAACGATCCTCCTTCTTCATGGACTCTTTCAGCCGTCTTCCAGGCAATTGAATTTTCATCAAGGGCACCAAAGATTATTCCTCGTTTGCCTTTAAGTAGGTTGTAACTCATATCTATTGAAACATTATTTAGAACAAATATAGCAAGTTCGCTGCTATAAGCGAGCTATCAGACTTTTTGCATGCTGAATGGCCGTGTCAGAAGGATCCAACCCTTCTAACATAGTAGCAATTTCAATCTCTCTTTCTTCCTTGGATAGTTTAATCATCTGGGTGCGAGTAAACTCTGAATCTTCTGTTTTTGCAATTTTGAAATGGGTTGCTCCTTTAGAGGCTACCTGTGGTAGATGACTGATAACGATCAGCTGATTTTCTGTTCCCATTGCGACAAAAAGTTGAGCTATCTTATCAGCAATTTCACCAGAGACCCCTGAATCAATTTCATCAAACACTTGAACTGGCAAAGTTCCTTTGCGGCTCTTTACATATTCTATAGCTAAAGCAAGTCTCGATAATTCTCCTCCCGAAATCGAATTCTTTAAGAGGCTAAACGTCCCTCCTCGATTTGCCTTAAACATCAAATCAATTTCAAAGCCGCCATTAGCCGTCATCTTGGCAGGCTTAAACTCAAATCGAACTTCTGATGACGGCATACCTAATTTATGTAATACAGTCTCTAGCTCAGATGAAAGATCACCTGCCCCTTTTTGTCTTATACCTTGAAGTTCAGCGGCTAACAAATCTAACTCAGACTTTAATGTATCTAGTTGAGCCTCTATTGATGCTATTTGATTGGTTGGTGACTGCTCTTCTGAAAGTTTCTGATTCAAATCGTTATAAACCTCCTTTAACTCAGAAATTGAAGCTGCCTTGTGCTTTTGTTGTAATCGATAGAGGTCATTGATACGCGCATCTAATTCTTCAAGCCTTGAAGGATCAGGAAGCAGTCGATCTAAAGAGTTTTCGATTTCTCCATCAATATCTCTTAACTCGTATAAAACACTAACCACACGTTCTTCAAGCTCCTTGAATTGTTGATTACGACGACTTAAATCAGAAAGTGTTCGTTGAAGTTGATTCAAGTTCGTCAAAACACCTGTTTGTTCGTCTTGAAGCATGCCTAATGCCTGGGCGAGTTGTAATCGAATCGTATCAATTTCAGAAAGGGTATTAAACTCTGTTTCTAGGGCATCTAAATCAACTGAATGAACCTTTGCTGCTTCTAACTCTTCAATTAAAAATTGGTGATAATCCCACTCCTTCTCAATGGCCTCTTTTTGGCTCATCAACTGATCGTAGATACTTTGAGCCGAACGATACTCCTTGTATTTACCCTTGAATCGTTTTGATAATTCTATACTTCCTGAAAATTCATCTAGTAGATTGATCTGCTCAGAACTAGCAAGAATCCCATGAGACTCATGCTGTGAGTGAATCACGATTAACTGATCGGTTAACTGTTTTAGAAGATTTTGAGTTACCGGAGAATCATTTACAAAAAGTCGAGATTTACTACTTGGCGAAAGTTCTCTCCGAATAATAGTTATTGGCTCATAATCGAAATCGTTATCTTCAAACCACTGACGATAGATATCATCTATCTTTAATTCTACTTCAAGCACGCATTTATCTTCTTTATTAAAAAGAATACTGTGATCTGCCCTTGCACCTAAAGCTAACTGAAGTGCGCCCAACAAAATCGATTTACCAGAACCCGTTTCTCCGGTAATTACGATAAAACCATTCGGGAATTCTAACTCCAATTCCTGAATTAATGCGTAATTCCTTATGTAAATTCTTTGAATCAAAACAACAATCTTAGCGTCTAATATAGAAAGTTCGAGTGCACTATTACAGCACTAATCTTCAGAACTTATAAATCCCTCAAATTCAACCTTTTTAGATTCACTTATGCGCTTGTAAATCAGAAGATTCTTCAGCGATTTATTCATCTCTAAAAACACCCCAATAATTTCACTGATCATCGATTTTGACTCAGAGGTAGTCTCGTATTGGCTATCTAAACCTATTCGGTGGTATTGATACCACCATTGTCTTAAGATCTTTCCGTTCGAAGAAAGTAATTCATAGACTAAACGATATTTCGTGGTGCCTGATCTACGCATTTCCCATCCCTTGGTTCCTAAGGTTTGTGCTCGAGCAATTAAATCATTAGCATTTTGATGATAACTTGACCCTCCATATAACTCAAAACTATCTCCTTCATAACCAAGAGCCAAGTAGGTGTAAAACGCAATATTGGTCAACAAATTAGAATTCAATTGGTTCTCATTGTAAATCAGTGGTCGATTTACTTGGTAATTAAAGGTCAAGTCACTCTCGACAATCTTAAACAAAGGAGTTTTATAGGTTGTATTAAATACAGGTCTAAAAGCCTCGACCATAAGAATAGCACGATACTGTTCTCCGTTTTGCTCTAAAACAGAAAGGTAATAACGCACATCTAATTTCGCATTCTCATCTCTTGTCTGTCCTACCCATTTTTTTTGGGAAATAAACCGTTCCAGGTCTAATTTTAAGCGATTTTCAATGGTCGAAACATAGCTTGAATTACTGCGATTAGAAACCACAACGGTTGGTCGTATTTCTTGAGCAAACGAGTTACAAGAAAAGACTAAGAATAATAGAGAGATGACGTACTTCATAAGACAACATCTATAAGAGCCTCCCAAAATTGGGAAGCTATGAACGACTTGTCGGCTAAAGGTAGTTTTACCTGCTTAGAATCTTTAAAAAATAGTGTGAGTTGGTTGGTGGAGTTCCCGAAACCCGCCCCTTTTACCTCTAGAGAATTCAACGCAATTGCATCTAAGTTTTTACGCTCTAGTTTTGACTTTGCACTCTCGATGCCATTATCAGATTCTAAGGCAAAGCCAACGAGAATCTGATTCTCTGATTTCAGCTTTCCGGCCGAGGCCAATATATCCTCTGTCTTTTTTAATTCAATGTTTAACGAATTCTCTCCCTTTTTAATTTTGTGTTCGGCCACTGCTAAAGGGGTGAAATCAGCGACTGCTGCGGTAGAAATAAAGCAATCGAATGATGAAAAATGTTTGTGAACCGCTGAACTCATCTCAAAGGCACTTTCTACCTCAATACGTTGAATAGATGATGGTAGCTTTAAGGGGCAAACAGGACCTGAGATTAAAACAACCTCAGCCCCCAGCTCAAATGCTTTTAACGCTATTTGATACCCCATAGTGCCCGTCGATCGATTCGACAGAAACCTCACGGGGTCAATAGACTCTCTAGTCGGTCCCGCAGTAACTAAAATTTTCTTTCCCTTTAAAGGCAACGATTCACGTATCTTATTCTCAATAAAAGCTACGATCTCTTCGGGCTCAGCCATTCGGCCTTCGCCTTCTAAGCCACTTGCTAAAAAACCTGAATTAACGGGAATAACATGAACCTTATGATTCTGAAGCGTTTTCAGAGTTGCTGCCGTAGTTGGGTGTGCATACATATCTAAGTCCATCGCTGGCGCAACATATACGGGTGAAGGGCACGAAAGGTAAGTGGCTAGCAAAAGATTATCGCATGCACCCTGAGCCATCTTCGACAAGGTTGAGGCAGTAGCAGGCGCAACAACCATCAAATCAGCCCATTTACCTAATTCAACATGATTGTTCCATGATAATTCACCATTATCCTCATTAACGAAATCGAAATGAACCGGGTTCTTGCTTAGGGTTGCAAGAGTGAGTGGAGTGACAAAGTCTTTGGATGCAGGGGTCATTACGACCTTTACTTCTGCACCAGCTTTAATAAATAAACGCACCAAATTAGCTGTTTTATAAGCGGCGATACCACCACAAACACCTAATAGGATGCGCTTACCTGAAAACATAAGCCTAATTATTAAGCTTCTGTTTTTGTATTTCTAAAATAAATACGTTCGTTTAACCATTCCTCAATAGCAATTGCATGAGGCTTTGGAAGCTTTTCATAGAATTTAGATACTTCGATCTGCTCCTTATTTTCGAATACTTCCTCTAAGCTATCCGTATACGTTGCAAACTCTTCTAACTTCTCTAAAAGCTCTTTTTTGATCTCTGCATTGATTTGAATCGAGCGCTTAGCTACCACAGAAATAGCTTCATAGATGTTTCCGGTTTGTTGGTCTACCACATTTTTATTCAATGTTTTGGTAGTTGCTGATGCTTTGGTTTCTTTAAGATTTGCCATAATAATTAAGATGACGTTAGTGAAAGCTGAGATTCATCAATTTTTTCTTTGTAGGCATCCGCCTCCTCAGTGAATCTCGAATTTGGGTAATTTCTTTTAAACTCGTTGTAATATTTCAAGGCGTCTTTGAAACGCTGATCCATCTTCTGAAAGGTAGAATTCTCTGCAAGTACAGTAGCCGATTTCAAGCGAATGAAATACGCTTCTTCTCTGTAAATCGACCCTGGATTTTCTAAGATAAAATTATTCAAAGAGGTAATCGCCGAAAACAATACAGGCAGATTAAATTCTCCCAACTTGTCGTATTGTTTCGCAATTTCAAAAGCCTTTTGTTGCTTTTTAATATTTAAAGTTTGGACCATTTCATTCGCAGAGGCGAAATGTTCTGAATCTGGATAGTCATTGATAAAAGACTGTAATTTAATGAGCGCTGTATCTGTATCCGTTTGATCAAGACTAAATTTTGGACTCATCTTAAAATAACTGGCTGCTTCTAAAAAGCTAGCTTCCTCCCTTTTGTCGCTATTTGGATAAGATTTAATAAACCTTTCGAACTGGTAGCTCGACAGATAATAGGATCCTGTTAAATATTGAGCATTTGCAAAGAAGAAGCTCAAGCGCTCACCTTGAGGTCGACCGGCATATTTTGGAGCAATTACCTCAAATAGACGCTTTGCCTTTACATAGTCTCCTTGCTCGTAATAAGAATTTGCGAGGTCATACATCTCTTTGACATCGTTCTTACGAAGTACCTTTTGGTACTCGCTACATGAACTAAATAGTACGAGAGACAAAAAAGGAATAACTAATAGGCGTAAATTCATGGGGCAAAAGTAATCTTTTTTAAGATCAAAAAGCCTCCAATCTAGTCATTTCGGTGGAAATAAGCGAACTGAGTTCTTCTGTTGCTGGTACTAGTGGTAGTCTTAAATGAGATTCAATCAGTCTCATATGAGCTAAACTCGACTTTATTCCGGTTGGGTTACCCTCTCTAAAAACTAAATCACATAAAGATTGAATCTCTTCATTGATACGATTTGCAGTCTCTCTATCGCCAGATAAAGCTGCACGTATTCCTTTACCAAATAGTTCAGGAATCGCTTGCCCTATAACCGAGATAACTCCTACGGCACCTAACGAAATAGCAGGAATAGTTGTGAAATCATCACCTGAAAGGATCTGAAAATCATTAGGTAATTCTTTTTTTAATGCCGTTATCGTAGGTAAATCGCCACTAGCTTCTTTTATCCCAATAATATTTGAGTGTGCATCATTTAGACGTTTCACAGTATTTACTGCTAAAGAAACACCTGTTCTTCCTGGTACATTATACAAAAGGATTGGCAAGGAAGTGTTAGATGCTAATGCCGAGAAATGTTGAAACATACCCTCTTGAGATGGTTTAGTGTAGTAAGGACAAACAGACAGAATCCCATCCACTCCCTTGAAATCGAAAATCCCTAATTGTGCTACAAGAGATCGCGTGTCATTCGAACCTAAACCTAATACGATAGGAACTCTATTTCGATTTACCTCTTTAACACATTCAAGAACCGCGATCTTTTCATCTGTTGAAAGTGTGGCTGTCTCAGCAGTTGTACCTAAGACCACCAAATAATCTACTTTTTGATTGACTTGAAAATTTACTAATCTCTTGAGAGCAACAAAATCAATATCTCCAGAATTATTGAACGGAGTAACTAAAGCAACTCCAAAACCTCCAAATTGTATCATTGACTAAAAATTGGATTGCAAAAATACTTCATCGATAAACGCCAACGCAATTGATTTGTTAGGAAATCTGCTTGATTAACTAAATAAAAACAACATGTTATAATTATAACATTTCTAGAAAATCAGACTCTGAAAGAATGGGAATTCCCAAAGTTTCTGCCTTCTGAAGTTTTGAAGGACCCATGTTTTCTCCAGCGATTACATAATCGGTCTTTGAAGAAATACTGCTCTGATTCCTTGCACCTAAGCGTTCTAACTTTGATTTTAATTCCTCTCTACTGTAAGAGGTAAATACACCTGAGACTACCACTTTCTTATTGTTGAAAACAGATTCTGTTTGAACAGAAATATCTATCACTTTTTCAAGTTGTAATCCTGCATTTCGAAGTCTTTCAACCAAAGTGATGTTTTTTTCATCATTTCTATAAGCAATAACGCTCTCCGCAATTTTTAAACCAATATCTGGGATCTCACTTAACGCTTCTAAATCAGCTGTAAAGAGCTTTTCTATAGTCGGAAAGGATTTAACCAGCTTCTTCGCTACGGTTTCTCCGACCATTCTAATACCTAAACCAAACAATACTTTCTCAAAGGGTTTTGATTTGCTTTTTTCGACACCCTCGAGTAGGTTTCGAACTGAAGTATCCGCCATTCGATCTAGAGTAATCAATTGACTATATTCCAATTGGTATAAATCAGCTATATCCCCAATCACCCCTTCTTTAACTAACTGAGCAATGGTCTCATCACCGATCCCGTCAATATCCATTGCCTTACGAGAGGCAAAATGCTGAATTCGCCCTATGACCTGTGGAGCACAACCAATATGATTCATGCAATAGTAAGCTGCCTCACCTTCTGGTCTTTCAAGAATGCTACCACATTCTGGACACACTTTTGTAAAAAAAACTTTTGTGCCATTCCCTTTGCGTAACTCTTTCTTTACCCCTGTAATCTTAGGAATAATTTCACCCCCCTTTTCAACCGTTACAGTATCTCCATAATATAGATCCAACTTTTCGATTTGATCAGCATTATGCAAGGAGGCGCGTTTTACAATGGTACCTCCCAGAAGTACAGGAGTCAGATTAGCAACAGGGGTTACTGCACCTGTTCTTCCTACCTGAAAATCAACAGAATTCAGTTCTGTCATTACTTCTTCTGCCTGAAACTTGTAGGCAATCGCTTACTTATAAAGTTTGGCATTTAATCAAAGAAAAGCTTTTTAAACCAGAAGAAATATTAGCATTAACCTTTACCAATAAAGCAGCCGCAGAAATGAAATTAAGAATTCAAGAAAGCATATCTTGTGATGGCGTAAACGTAGGAACATTTCATTCAATAGGTGCTCGTATGTTGAGAATGCATATCTCTTCATTGGATGAAGGATATAATTCTAATTTTACTATTTATGATACTGCCGATCAAAAATCTGTTATCAAAGAGGTTGTTGAAAATTTGAATCTTTCTGAATTTAAAGAGCTCAACGTCGGTTTCTTGAAAGTTCAAATTGATAAGTTTAAAAATGCTCTAAAAGATTCAGCAATAGATTCTTCAGAGTTAAACAATCAGATTAATACTCTTCGAAAAGAAAGGGATGTGGAAACAAAAAAAATATATTCCAAGCTTTCTATTTGGCAGACAGTTCAAGTTGCTAGACATCCTCAAAGACCTCATACATTAGATTTTATAGAAAGAATTTTTGATGATTTTGATGAATTACATGGTGACAGACAATTTGGTGATGATGCTTCAATTATTGGAGGCATAGCATATCTTGAAAATATGCCGGTCATGATTATTGGACATGAGAAAGGAAGAGATACCGAAGAAAAAGTTAGAAGAAATTTTGGAATGCCACAGCCTGAAGGCTATAGAAAAGCTAAGAGACTGATGGAGTTAGCTGAACAATTTACTATGCCAGTTATAACTTTTATTGATACAGCTGGAGCATATCCAGGTATAGAGGGTGAAGAAAGGGGTCAGAGTGAGGCAATTGCTAGAAATTTAGCAGTAATGTCAGAACTAAAAACTCCAATTTTAGTTGTAGTTACTGGTGAGGGTGGTTCTGGGGGAGCATTAGCTATAAGTGTTGGTGAT
>OBOM01000064.1_pt1 | contig 11531 bp, 8 predicted proteins | sample 1535151 | NCBI WGS metagenome assembly OBOM01 (sample SAMEA3275616, study PRJEB22092) | marine metagenome | biome: marine biome; feature: surface water; material: Seawater | collected 2014-06-21T11:30:00+00 | depth 0 m | reverse complement strand
GATGCAAAAGAGCACAAAGCCAAGCATGGTTTATACCGTGCGTTGGTAAACAATACAGCTGCATCTAAATCACTCCAAGAAATTACAGATCCAGAAGCCTCAGGACCCTGCAATCGATTCTTGTCGTATAGATTTAAGACAGATGCTTGAACGCGAGCATTAGCCCCTCCGAAAAGAGTAGCACGATCATTATTCTCAATCTTAATAGGACGACCTTCACGGGTCTTTACTAAGACACTTGCGAAGTCATAACCATCTGCTATTGTTGTTGCGTAATAATTCGCAACACCAGGCACGATTTCGTCTGGCTGAATAACGTAAGGAATCGATTTCTTAACAGGTCCTTCGCAAGCGGCAAGTGTTGCTGCTGCAGTACTAAAACCTAAAAACTTAAGAAAATCTCTACGTGATGATTGAGAATCCTTCAATGATGATTCTTGTTCAAAGAAATCATTTACAGGTAACGTTTCGGTGAATTCGTTTTGAGCTAATTGTTCAACCACAGGGTCGTTTTTAAGCTCCGCTTCACTTTTCCAGTATTGTTTATGTGATGCCATAAATTGTAGAATTCCAGATTAATAGTGGCACTTACCACATTCAAGGCCACCCATTTGAGCTGCGGTTAGCTCATCGACCCCATATTTTTTAGACAATTCTTCGTGAATCTTTTCGTAATAAGGATTCGAAGAAAGTTGTACGTTAGTTTCGCGGTGACAATTAATACACCATCCCATAGTAAGCGGTGCATATTGGTACATTACTTCCATCTCCTCAACAGGACCGTGACAAGTTTGACATTCAACACCTGCAACACTGTAGTGCTGAGAGTGATTGAAATAAACAAAGTCTGGAAGATTATGTATACGAACCCACTCTACAGGATAACTTTCTCCTGTGTAACGTTGGTTTTCTTCATCCCAACCTACTGCCTTATATAGCTTCTTAATCTCTCCTGTATAGAATTCATTCGTGTAACCATTTGCTAAATCTTCAGCTGAAGGACCTTCAGGATTACCCGTGTACTCATAGATCGACTTGTGACAATTCATACATACATTCAAAGAAGGAATTCCCGAATGTTTAGAAACTCTTGCAGAACTGTGGCAGTACGTACATTCAATTTTATTATCTCCAGCGTGGATCTTGTGTGAATAATGGATGGGTTGAACTGGAGCGTATCCTTGATCAATACCTACCTGCATCATGTATGCATAGGCAAAATAAGCGCTACTTAAAAGAAGAATTACAACTGAAACTAATACCAAAAATTGATTTTGCGCAAAAGCCTTCCATAGTGGTAAACGTTGCACTTTTTCCTTTCCAACATCAATACCATTAGCAACCACAATTTGACGAAGTGTTCGATTAACTAAAACAAGCATAGCTACGAGAACCAGCAAAACAAATGATAGAACCGCAAGAACTAAATCACTGTTTGCGCCGTTTCCTTCTGATGAGGAGGTTGCCGCGGTAGCAGCAGCAGCAGGAACAACGGGTGCCGGAGGTGGAGCAGCCGTGTAAGCTAAGATATTATCAATATCCTCATTCGATAAGGTAGGAAAAGCAGTCATTGCCGCTTTATTGTATTCGTTGTAGATACGATTAGCGTAATCGTCTCCAGAATTAATAACCCCAGAACTGTTTTTAATCCACGCATACAACCATTCACGATCAAGACCTTCATCTTCAGCTAGTCGAGATTCAACATTTGCTAAAGCAGGACCTGTCATTTTGCGATTGAGCGCGTGACAAGCAGCACAATTTTGATTGAACAATTGCTTACCCTTTGCTGGGTCACCACCATCTTGCCCGAAAGAGAGAGAAGTAGCACTAACAACAAGCACTAATGAGAGAAGTGCATGTTTTAGGAGGTTAGGAAATCCTTTCATATAACTTGGTTATGCAAAAATTACCGTTTTTATCAACGGTATAATTGTCTCAAATTGCCACAAAAATAATACTGAAGGGGGTATTAAAAAAGTTAAGTTTGAGGTTCTTGTAAGAGGTTCTTGTAATTTGTAATCGTTCTAAATAACAGCTTTGTCCTACAGGAATTGATTACCTTGCGAAGGCTATAAAGCAAACAAAATTAAATAATGAAAAATATCCTTTTTAACGTTCTTATTATTAGTCTTTTAACTCTGTCGTTCGGTTACTCCCAATCGAAAGAATTAGATTTAGATTCTATCACGCCCAGCAAGGTCAGTATTTCACAATTGAGTGATATTTATAGACTATTGAAGGTTGAAAAGGGTGACTACCATATTCAATTAGGATTTGGATCCCTTGCCGAGATGGAGAAATTGAAAGAACGCTATAACACCCTGTTTGCTGAAGACACGATCTTTCACCAAAAACATCCACTAAAACTCTCTTTCAATTCGCCTACCTATCGTCTTCGCTTAGAACACTTTAGAACACGTCTAGAAACAGAAAAAGCCTCAAAGAGGCTTGGTCCTTATTTTAGAGGAATCATGATATTAGAACCCGGAAAAAATAATTAAAGTTTCTTCTGTACAGCTACCTCCTGGTAAGCTTCGATCTGATCGTCGACTCTGATATCATTGTAATTTTTCACTTGAAGACCACAATCATATCCCTTTGAAACCTCTTTAACGTCGTCTTTGAATCGTTTAAGCGAAGCGAGCTCACCATCGAAGGCTACAACACCATCGCGTATAACACGAATCTTAGAGTTTCTAAATATTTTTCCTGAAAGAACCATACAACCTGCGATGGTTCCAATCTTAGAAATCTTAAAGGTTTCACGAATTTCTGCAGTACCGGTGACTTCTTCTTTCATTTCAGGACTCAACATGCCCTCCATGGCTTTCTTGATATCATCGATAGCATCGTAGATAATTGAGTAGGTGCGGATATCAACTTCTTCCTTCTCTGCAACTGTACGAGCATTTGCCATGGGTCGAACGTTAAATCCGATCACTACCGCTGATGAAGCACTGGCAAGTAACACATCAGACTCAGTAATAGCACCAACACCTTTGTGGATGATATTGACTTGAATTTCCTCGGTTGAGAGTTTCTGGAACGAATCGGTTAAAGCCTCTACCGAACCATCTACGTCCCCTTTAAGGATAATATTAAGTTCTTGGAAATCTCCGACTGCAATACGTCTACCAATCTCATCTAAGGTAAGCTGACGTTGAGCTCGAACACTTTGCTCTCTTTGTAACTGAGATCGTTTCTGAGCAATTTGCTTTGCTTCACGCTCATCCTTCAATACATTAAAACGATCACCAGCTTGAGGAGCTCCATCGAGTCCTAAGATAGATATCGGTGTAGCAGGACCTGCTTCCTTGATATTTTTTCCACGCTCATCCTGCATGGCACGTATTTTACCACTTGAGGTTCCTGCAAGAACATAATCTCCTATTCGTAGGGTTCCATTTTGGACAAGTACGGTAGATACATAACCTCTACCCTTATCTAGGAAAGCCTCAACCACGGTACCCGTAGCCTCGCGATCAGGATTAGCCTTCAGTTCTAAAAGTTCAGCCTCTAGAAGAACCTTTTCGAGAAGCTCATTCACTCCCTGACCTGTTTTAGCAGAAATGTCATGAGATTGAATTTTACCACCCCAGTCCTCTACCAAGAGATTCATGGCAGCAAGTCCCTCTTTAATCTTGTCTGGATTAGCTGTTGGACGGTCTATTTTGTTAATCGCAAATACCATCGGTACTCCAGCGGCTTGCGCGTGAGCAATTGCTTCTTTCGTCTGAGGCATGATGTCATCATCCGCCGCAACAACAATGATTGCGATATCAGTAACCTGTGCACCTCTAGCACGCATCGCCGTAAAGGCTTCGTGACCAGGAGTATCTAAAAACGATATTTTCTGACCGCTTTCAAGAGTTACACCGTAAGCACCGATGTGTTGAGTAATACCCCCACTCTCACCAGCGATTACATTCTCTTTTCTAATATGATCAAGTAACGAAGTTTTACCGTGATCTACGTGACCCATCACAGTAACAATTGGCGCTCTCGCTTGAAGATCATCTTCGGCATCTGTGATTTCTTCAATTACTGTCTCCTCAAGCTCAGCTTGCATGAAATCAACCTCATAGCCAAACTCATCAGCAACAATCGTTAAGGTTTCAGCATCTAATCTCTGATTCATGGTAACCATGATTCCTAACGACATACATGCAGAAATCACTTGGGTTGAAGACACATCCATCATGGTAGCAACTTCATTCACAGTAACAAACTCTGTCACTTTAAGAACCTTGCTCTCAAGCTCTTGCTGTTCTTGCTCGCGCTCTCTTTGTTGCTCGTGAAGATCTCTCTTTTCTTTTCTGTAACGCGCCCCTTTGCCTTTAGAAGACTTTCCTTGAAGCTTTTCTAAAGTTTCGCGAACCTGTCTTTGAACCTCTTCTTCAGTGGGTTCAGCACGTTGAACTTGAGGCTGATTTCTACCACCTCTTTTATTTCCGCCTTTAGGTGTATTCTTATCGCTAACAATTCTCTTACGCTTGCGCTTGCGATCATTATCAGCATTTGACTCTGCAGGCTTCTTTTTCTTTTCAAATTGAGTGAGATCAATCTTCGCCCCAACGATTTTAGGACCTGATAAGGTCTGGTATTTGGTTTTAATTTGTTCACTCTTCGGTTCTGCAGCAGGACTTTCTTCTTTAACCTCTTCTTCTTTTGGTGCTTCGGCTGTTGCTGCTTGTTTCACCTCAGCCGGCTGCTCTTCTTTTACAGGCTCTTTAACCTCTTCTACAACAGGTTCCTGTTCCTTTTCTTGTACCTTCTCAGGCTCTACGACTACCTCTTCCTTGGGGTTTAAATCAATCTTACCTACCTGTTTAGGACCAGAAAGCGTGGCTTTTCCTCTAATGACAGTCGGCTCCTTCTCTTTAATTGCCTTCTTCTCCTCCTGTTCTTTTTCAATTTGCTGAAGTAGCGCTTCTTTTTCTTTTCTATTCTCTTCTCCTACCTCAATAGAGGCAACTTTTTTAGACATATCTGTCTGAAACTCATCAAGCAAAACTTGGTACTCCACAGTACTAATTTTGGTAGTAGGACGAGCTTCGATCTCATGTCCCTTCTCTTTCAAATGCTCTACAGCACGATCGAGAGAAATATTAAGTTCTCGGAGTACTTTATTAATTCTAATGGTCTTTTCTTCAGACATAAATTATGCTATTACCTTTTTAAGGGTCGGGTTTACAAATATAAGAGGTTAGTCCTCAAACTCTGCTTTTAGTATTTTGACAACCTCTTGAACAGTCTCCTCTTCAAGGTCAGTACGTTTTATAAGATCCTCAATATCTAGTTCTAATACACTTCTAGCTGTATCTAGACCAATCTTCTTGAATTCTTGAATAATCCATGCATCGATTTCGTCAGAGAACTCAGTCAACTCGACATCTTCCTCAACACCTTCTCTAAATACATCGATTTCATAACCGGTCAGTTGACCCGCTAGTCGAATATTATGACCACTTCGTCCGATTGCTTTAGAAACTTCTTCAGGCTTTAAATAAACCTGAGCAGTCATATCTTCATCATTCAGCTTAACCGAACTTACACGAGCTGGGCTTAATGCACGTGTTACAAGGAGTTGTTTGTTATTCGTCCAATTAATTACATCGATGTTTTCATTTCCTAGCTCTCTTACGATACCGTGAATACGAGAACCCTTCATTCCTACACATGCTCCTACTGGATCAATACGATCGTCATACGAATCTACAGCCACTTTTGCCTTTTCTCCAGGGATACGAACGACTTTTTTAATAGTAATCAAGCCATCGAAAACCTCAGGAATCTCTTGAGTGAAGAGCTGCTCCAGAAACTTAGGAGAAGTTCTAGACAAAATAATCGCAGGTTTTACCCCTTTAAGCTCAACGCTCTCGATAATTCCGCGAATATTATCGCCTTTTCTAAAGAAGTCAGAAGGAATTTGACGATCCTTCGGAAGAATGATCTCATTTCCTTCATCATCTAATAATATTACCGCTTTATGGCGAATATGGTGCACCTCAGCAGTGTAAATCTCACCTTCAAGATCCTTGAATTGTTTGTAGATGGTGGTATTATCGTGCTCTTGAATCCTTGCAACTAAGTTCTGTCGTAGTGCTAAGATCGAACGTCTTCCAAGATCGATCAGCTTCACCTCTTCTGAAACATCCTCACCTACCTCAAAGTCAGGTTCGATTTTACGAGCTTCAGACAATGAAATCTGCTCGTTTTCATCCTCAACCATATCATCCTCAACTACGATTCGGTTTCTCCAAATCTCTAAGTCACCTTTGTCTGGATTAATAATGATGTCGAAGTTATCATCCGAACCGAACTTTCTTTTTAAAGCATTTCTGAACACTTCTTCAAGAATAGCCATGAGGGTTACTCTGTCGATAAACTTGTCGTCCTTGAATTCAGAAAACGACTCAATAAGTGCTAAATTCTCCATAATTAGCGATTAAAACGTTAACACAATTTGTGCTTGATCAATAGTATTATAAGCAATGGTTTCTTTTCGAACCACTGTTTGTTTTCCTTTACCTACCTCTTTAGGAACTCTCTCGCTCCATTCTAAGGTAATTGTTTTATCGGTTACCTCGATAAGTTTTCCTTTAACTTCAGCACCTTCAGATTTCACTTTCAACGTTCTACCCTTGTGTTGCGGATATTGACGTGCCAACTTAAGTGGAGCGGTAGCCCCAGAAGACTGAACGCTCAAAGAAAAGTCATGAACTTCACGATCTAATTGATGCTCGATAGCTCTAGAAATTTCTACACAATCATTAATACTAACCCCTTTATCCCCATCGATTATAATTTCAATGTGACTCTGAGCGTCCATCGAAAAATTGATCAAAAAGAGATCTGGCCTTTTCTCAAAAGCCTGATTTAGAAGCGTTAATACTTGTTCTTTAAATTCCATACTACCTAATAAAAGAGGGGACTAATGTCCCCTCTTCATGTCTTTTACTAAACGTTCAAGCTAAGCTTGAAGAAAGTTGGTTGGCCTACAAGGACTCGAACCTTGAACGACTGAACCAAAATCAGCTGTGTTACCAATTACACCATAGGCCAAGACTCAATCGAGGGTGCAAATTTAGAATATTCTTAGAATTAGCAAAAATTAAAAATGGTAATTTCGTCTTCGTTCCAAAAAGATTTTTACAATGAGGGAAATAATAAAGAAAATGAGTTATCAAAATATTGGTGCTTGGCTAGTATTTACAGTTGCTCTTTTAACTTATGGGCTTACCGTTGAGCCCACTGTTAGCTTTTGGGATGCTGGAGAATACATAGCTACTTCTGCAAAATTACAGGTAGGTCACCCCCCTGGAGCCCCTCTTTTTCAAATTATTGGAGCTTTTGCCGCACTTTTCGCCTTTGGTGATCCAGAGAAGATAGCACTTATGGTGAACTCTGTCTCCGTGTTTTCTAGTGCACTCACCATTTTACTTACTTATCAAATCATTCATCGATTAATTCGAAGAATTATCAGACATTCTGAAACATCCACTGAAGAATTGAAACTGGTAATCGCAAGTATCATTGGAGCACTAGCGCTTTGTTTTTCAGATAGCTTTTGGTTTAACGCCGTTGAAACTGAAGTTTACGCCATGGCTAGTCTCATGATGGCACTCCTACTTTATTTAGGAATTCGTTGGACCGATGAGCTCAAAGATGAGAAAGCTGACCGATGGGTATTGCTCATAAGTTTTGTTGTCGGATTGGTCTTTGGAATTCAATTTATGGGATTCCTGGCGATTCCATCTATTGGTCTACTCTACTATTTCAAGAAGTATCATCAGATTACCATTAAAAACTTTATTGTCGCTCATGTGAGTGTGGTAGCCCTTTTATTTTTAGTATTTAAATTTTCCCTTACTTATATATTGAGACTATTTGGGGCGGTAGAAATCTTCATGGTAAACAGTATAGGATTACCCTTTAACTCAGGAAGTATTTTTCTCGGTATTGTTTTAACTGCCGCATTCCTATACGCCATTAAGCGCTCGAATAAAGCGAGTAATCCCATCTGGTCTTTACTTACACATAGTGTATTCTTTTTCTTTCTAGGTCTTTCTACTTGGCTAATGCTACCTATACGAGCTAATGCGGGTACGGTGGTCAATGAGAATAATCCTGAAGATGCTCGAGCTCTTCTGGCTTATTATAACCGCGAACAATATCCGGCCCCAGAAAGTCCTTTTTATGGTTCATACTACTCCGATTATTTCGCTGAAGCTGGCCCAGATCAAGACGGAAAACCGAAATACGAAAAGAATCACAAATTGGGTCGCTATGAAATTGTAAACAATTACAAGGGGGCTATTCAAGGACCGAATCCAAATCACATTGGCCTACTCCCTAGAATGTGGAGCCCATCTTCGGCCGAAAACTACATGAAATTTTACGGTCGATTAGACTTTTCTATAAGACCCGAATACCTAGGTAATACCGAACTGAGAAAAGCAGTCAATGAATTTAAAACGAGGAGTGCTCAAGGAGAAATTGAAACAGCGCAATACCTCGACTTCTTGAAGAACTTCTCTGACTATATAGAGATTAAACCTCCGACAATTGCACAAAACCTAACTTACCTATTCGATTTTCAGTTTGGTTATATGTATTGGAGGTATTTTATGTGGAATTTCACTGGAAGAGCCTCTGACGAACAGGGGCGTTTCAATGCACAAGGTGAATGGTTGAGTGGAATTCCATTTATTGATAGTATTCGCCTAGGTAATCAAAACAATCTACCTAAAGATTTAAAAGAAAATAAAGCTCGTAATACTTATTACTTTCTACCCTTAATTCTAGGATTAATCGGAGCCTATTTTCACGCTAAACGGGACTGGAAATCTTTTTGGTCACTACTGGTTTTCTTTGTGTTTACCGGTTTAGCCATTCAATTCTACACGAATCCAACCCTATTTCAACCTCGAGAAAGAGATTATTCGCTCGTTGGATCATTCTTCATTTTCTCGGTTTGGATTGGCCTTGGAGCTTATGCCGTCTTCGAGAGGCTTAAAGGTATTGTACAACAACCGCAAAAACAGTTAGCATTAGGAAGTCTGCTCATTCTCATTCCCCTACTAATGGCATTTGAAAATTGGGATGATCATGACCGATCTAATCGCTATACTGCACGAGCTACTGCAAAAACTTACTTAGACTCTTGTGTAGAGAATAAAGATGCTCTGCTCTTTACTATCGGAGACAATGACACCTTCCCTCTATGGTATCTGCAAGAAATTGAAGGTTATCGTACCGATGTTCGTATCGTAAACTCAAGCCTTTTAGCGACTGACTGGTACATCGACCAAATGAAGCGTCAGGCTTATGAAAGCAGTCCTATTCCATCAAAACTAACGCACCAAAAGTATCGCTACGGAACAAGAGATTTACTGTATTATCAACCTGTCCCTGAAATTCAAGAGGAGCGCTGGTTACTTGCTGATTTCATGGATTGGGTAAGCAGTGGTCGAAAAGAAACAAAAATCAGCTACCTCCTAGAAAAGCAAGGAGCAGATCTTAGTCAATTCGAACCTGAGCAGTTAGATATTGTTTATTATCCGACCCATAAAATCAGAGTACCCGTTAATAAGGAAGCGGTTCTCAAAAGCGGTATCGTTAAGCCGCAGGACTCAGAGCTTATCGTCGACTACATCGATATCGATCTTCCGCAGTCGGCTCTTGCAAAGAACCGGTTACTAATGCTAGATATCTTAAACGCCAATGATTGGTCTAGGCCCATCTATTTCTCAGGCGGAAGTTTAGATTCTGCCGAATACTTATACATGAAAGATTATCTTCAGCTCGATGGCTTAGTGTTTAAACTAGTACCAATCCTTACCCCGGACAATGGAGGTTTCGATATAGGACGAATAGACAGCCAACTCATGTATAATATCGTTTTGAGCTGGGATTGGGGAAACAGCGAGGATGAATGGATTTATATTGACACTCAAACCAGAGCGCAAGGAATCACCTTTAGAAGTAATCTTGCACGATTAGCCGAGCAACTCATTGTTGAGGATCGCCTTGAAATGGCAGAAGAAGTATTAGACCTAGGTGTAACTAAAATGCCTCTTAAGACCTTTAAATTCTATACATTCGTCGAACCTTTTATTCAAGGATACTACAGTATTCAAAAAGACGAAAAGGCACAGAAACTGAGTAAAGAACTACTGACTATCTACTTAGATCGTCTAAGGTATTATGCGAGTCTAGATGCTGACGAAAGCTACCTCAGAATCGAGGAAATATACAGAGACTTAGAAGCTTGCAGAAGAGTTATCGATATATCAAGCGATATGGGAGATAACGAATTCATCGATCCGTATACCGACGAATTTAATACTCAATTAGAGCAGCTAATAGAAGTACTTGAAAGCTCTGGAGAATATTTAGTGAATTAAACGTATTCGTTTAGAATACCAAGAAGCGTATTCGCGTCTAATTCTCCGCTCTGTCGCCACACCATTTCACCTCGTTTGTAAATTACAAGGGTAGGTAAACTTTTAATACGAAGCGCTTGAGCTAATTCTTGATTCTTATCGACATCAATTTTAATCACCTTTGCACGGTCACCCGATGCGGCTGCAACATCGTTGAGCACGGGAGCCATGGCAACAGAATCATCATTCCACTCTGCGTAGAAGTGGAATAACACCGGGACACTAAGATCTATAAGCTCGCCAAATTTTGACATATCAATTTCAATTGAAGTTGCAAGTTAGTAAAATTGCAAATTCTAACATTCTTCTATGCAGATTTTAAGGTAATTACGGTAATCTCAGGCCATATTCCAAATCTTCCTGGATAACCTAAAAATCCAAAACCTCGGTTGACATTAATTAGCCGTTCTTTCTTTTCGTACATACCCGCCCACTGTGGATAACGAAATTTAGAAGGACTCCATTGTAAACCTGCTACTTCGATACCATATTGAAATCCATGAGTATGTCCGCTGAGCGTTAAATCGAACCGATGATCATGATCGATAACCTCAGCTTCCCAATGTGATGGATCATGAGACATAAGTAGCGTGAACACATCTGGATTCAGTCCCTTCGAAGCTCTATTCAAATCACCGGCCTTTAAAAATCGTCCAGCTCCCCAGTTCTCTACCCCAACAAGTTGAAAATAATCATCTCCAGAGGTGATTTTAATCGATTCATTTCTCAAGTTTCTAAAACCCATCTGCTCCTGAAGACCGATCAAACGCTCAACATCTGCACGCGCCTGTTCAGAATCGAAATCATCATTGTAAGTAGCGTAATCATGATTCCCCAAAACACTGAATTTACCATATGGAGCATTAAGCTTACCGAGCATTGAAATGAAAGGGTCTGCTTCGTAGGATTTATTATTAACCATATCACCAGTAAACAACAACAAATCAGGTCGCTGCTCATTGACCAAATCTAAACCTTCAGCAACCGCATCTAAATCATCAAAACTCCCTAAATGGAGATCAGATCAAATACTCTGAACCAGCAGTTCTCCAATGCCCTCGTCGAGACACGTGCGGCCAT
>OBOM01000063.1_pt1 | contig 11651 bp, 18 predicted proteins | sample 1535151 | NCBI WGS metagenome assembly OBOM01 (sample SAMEA3275616, study PRJEB22092) | marine metagenome | biome: marine biome; feature: surface water; material: Seawater | collected 2014-06-21T11:30:00+00 | depth 0 m | reverse complement strand
CATAACCAAAATAACCAACGCACAAGAAGATCAACAGACTCTAGAATCAATCAAAAGAATCCTGAACAATGTCACTGAAAACTGATACTATTGCTAACGTAACCTCTACCACAGGGATAATTGCATTCTTAGCCGACTTCCAAGTTGTAATTACTACACTGGTACTGGTTACAGCCTTCATATTGAACATTAAATCTCTCTTAGATAAGTTCAAGAAGGATGAGCCGAAAGAGGACTAAATACGGCTCACTGAAAATTGTTGCCGTTTTTTGGCAATTATCTATTTACTAATGAACTAACTAATCTTTTTACCTATGAACGCTTTTGAAGCACTTACAAAGATTCGTGTGATGCTCGGTATGGAAGCCGATGCGGAAACGGTATCTGTTGAACTTGCGGAAATCACTTTGGTAGATGGTACAGTTGTTAAAGTTGATGGTGAACTGGCAGAAGGGAAAGCCCTTGTTGTCGTAACCGAAGAAGGAGACATTCCCGCTCCTGAAGGTATTCACGAATCATCTGATGGCAAACTGATTACCGTTGACGCTGAAGGTACGATTGTCGCAGTTGAAGACAAACCTGTCGAAGAGGTTGAACAAGAGATGGAGGCTGAAGAGCCTGTCTCTGAACAGCCTGAGTCTAACCCCGATGAAGCATCCTTCTCAGAGGACTTTCTTGCTAAAGTAGCAGGACTGATTTCTCCTTTAAACGAACGGTTGGATGCTATTGAGGCTAAGTTCTCAGGTCTCAACTCAGAGTTCCAAGAGGTCTGAGCTTGTACCTGGATCTTGACCTTCTCCGCTGACGGCCTCGTCCATGCTCACGGTATTCACCACAAGCTCAAAGGTATCGAGAATATCAGGATGGTTCTGTGTTAGGTAATCTTTCACGGTTGGTGTGGAGATCAGTTTGCTTATATACCCGCGCGCGACGACTAAATTAAGGAGGTCTGAGCCGTAATTGGCCTCTGCATCTTTGTACTTGGTTTGCACCTGGTTCATTTCTTTTTCCAGTTTAACGATCTTTTCTAACGGATCTCATTGAGGAATGTCTGGTTTGGAGGGCGCCGTGTCTGTGCGCTGTTCTGGCGGTGTTGCCTTTAGTAGGGCTTCAGCGTGGGGTCCTGTGATTTTATCTGCGGCGATCATCAACTCGACGGCCTCCACTTGGCGCGCAGCTTTCATTTTGCGCAGGAAACGTGTGACCTCTGGGTTGAACTGTTGGTCTTGTAAGAGCTCAACGGCCTGGGGGCACACACCATGCAACAAGTTCACACGCGTGTTGATGGCTGAGAGATTGACATTAAACGCGCGTGCTAAGCGCTCTTTGCTGACACCTTTGTCGATTGCGCGACGCAACATATAGTGCTCCTGCACCGTAGACAGTCTATTTATGCGATGATTGTAGGTGTAGGTCTCAAAATCTTTGGCGATAAGACAAGGGGCCTGATCTTCGCCCAATTCCTTGAGTGCGAGCACGCGTAGGTTCCCATCGAGTAGGAGGAAGGTTTCGTTTTGGTCATCTGTTGGGATTATAGAAAGCGGCTCAATCAATCCAATTTCTTTGATGGAAGAGAGGATCTGTTTGAATTTGCGCGTGGTCATCACACCGTCAGGTACTTTCTTGCTTGGCATCAAATGTTCGATGGTGACTAATTGAGGCAGGTTTTCGTAGTTTAAACGAATATCGGACGGGCTGTCGTTTTTCTTCTTGAAGCTCTAGTTGCTGTAGCTCGTATCCTTGCCAAAATAGTCGCGAATCTAGGGATAATTCATGCCACACGTTGCTGCTCATCATGATCACGATCATGCCGCTGCTTCTTCTTCAGAAACAGGTACAAGTTGCTGCGGCGGTGATGCTATCGCGCCAACGCAAGTCAGCGCCTCCGACGGGCGAAGTTTTCACGTCAGCGGTTTGGACTGCGCGGAAGAGGTCTCGATACTCAACAAAGTCGTCGGTCCAGAGGTCGGAGGGGCGGAATTTCTGGCCTTTGACGTCATTAACGCCAGAATGACCGTTCTTGAAGGTGGCACGTCAGTGTCCTCGGACAACATTATCAAGGCGGTCGCATCAACAGGCATGACGGCCAAACCGTGGGATGTCGAGGACGCCAGCGCTGATCAGGCTGCACATCTGAAGAAACAAAAGCTGTTCACGATGCTGAGCGGAGGCTTTTGGGCGGCGGGGTTCATTTACCACCTTGTTGAAACTGGCATCGGCGGGGCCATCGGCATTTTTTCCGGCCATGGTGAAGCCGCGATGCCAATTGCGGAAATCGCCTTGTTCGCTGGCGCTATTCTATTAGGTGTGTGGCTGGTCGCACCTAAAGCATGGTCGTCTGCGCGTCGGATCTCTCCTGATATGAACCTGTTGATGGTGGTTGCCGTTGCCGGTGCAATCGCACTTGGAGAGTTCTTTGAGGCCGCGACTGTTGCGTTTTTCTTCTCACTTTCACTGTATCTTGAAAGCTGGAGCGTCGGGCGCGCACGCAATGCTGTCTCGGCACTTCTCGACCTCGCGCCTCCTACGGCGCGGATTATTTACGATGATGGGTCTGAGGCTGATATGCCTGCAGCGGCCGTTGCTATTGGAACCAAGTTCATCGTGCGCGGTGGTGACCGCATTCCTCTCGACGGAGAAGTTGTCGACGGGGCGGGAGCCGTCGACCAGGCCCCCATTACAGGTGAAAGCGCCTTGGTGCCAAAGGAGGCAGGCGACGATGTCTACGCGGGCACCATAAATGGTGAGGGCACGTTGACTGTACGGGCATCGAAGGCCGCGTCTGACACGGTTCTGTCCAAGATCATTCGCATGGTTGGCGATGCGCATTCGCGTCGCGCGGAGGTCGAACAATGGGTGACAAAGTTCGCCCGCATTTACACGCCAGTTGTGATGGTGCTTGCCATTCTCATTGCTGTAATCCCCCCACTTGTCGCGGGCGGCGATTGGGGCTTTTGGTTCTACAACGCACTGGTTCTTTTGGTCATCGCCTGCCCTTGTGCTTTGGTGATCTCGACTCCAGTTTCTATTGTCGCGGCCCTCGCCGCCTCGGCGCGCAACGGTGTGCTGATCAAGGGCGGAGCCTATGTCGAAGCCCCGGGTCGCACGACAGCACTGGCCATGGACAAGACCGGTACGATCACCATGAGTGAGCCCGAGGTTGCGGCCATTTATCCGCTTGGTGACACAAGCGAAGCCGAACTTATGGCACGGGCCGTTGCCCTCGAAGCGCGCTCGTCACATCCTCTGGCACGGGCGATCCTTGGCCGTGCAGAGCGAGACGGAATAAAAATTGTCGCCGCCGAGGATACCCGAACCATTCCAGGACGCGGCCTTGAGGGTCAAATGGATGGTCAGTCCATATGGCTCGGCTCCGATCGGTTTGCCGAGGAAAAGGGCCTTGGCGGGGATATCCCGGCTGATCTACGCAATCAGATCGAAGGCGCTGGAAGCACGCTTGTGGCGATCGGTGACGCGAAAGGCGTCAGCGGCGTTCTCGAACTGCGTGACCGGATCCGGCCAGATGCCAAGGGCATTATCGCGCGCTTGCACGCTCAAGGCGTTAAAAAGATCATCATGCTAACGGGTGACAACGCGGCCACCGCAAGTGCAGTGGCTGCCGAGGTCGGCATCGACGAGGTGCGTGCAGAACTCTTGCCCGAGGACAAGGTCACAGCGATCGAGGAGCTGGTCGCACAATATAGCACCGTCGCAATGATCGGGGACGGAGTGAATGACGCACCGGCAATGGCGCGTGCGCATTACGGCATCGCAATGGGCGCGGTCGGGTCGGACGCCGCGATTGAAACGGCAGACATCGCTCTCATGACAGACGACATCGGCAAAGTTCCATGGCTGATCGGGCATTCGCGCCGGACCATGTCGATCATCAAACAGAACATCGGCCTGTCTTTAGCAACCAAGGCAGTCTTCGTAGTCGCGACCGCCTTTGGCATGGCGTCCATGTGGGGCGCGATCGCGGCAGACGTCGGGGTTTCGCTCCTCGTTGTCGCGAATGCCTTGCGGTTGTTACGAGCGCGCGACAACGATCAAGGACCGCGCGGCGGAGAGCAAGTTGGCGAAGAATTGGCAAAGGGCGCGCTGGCTCACGGCCATTGATTGGCGGAAGGCAACGCTGTATCAGATAGGCAAAACGAACCTCCGAAGAAGAGGCATTGGGCAGTAATGATAACAAAATTACCGAGACGGCTGTTCCTATCTGGTGCGGTCGCGACATTCTTGGCCGGATGCGCCAACAAATTCAGTTCGTACACTGGCCCTGACGTGACACGCCTGCGCCTCTACAAATCTCAACGACTGCTCGTTCTCGATGGAGCGCAGGGCGTGCTGCGCTCTTACCCGGTCGGGCTTGGTTTTGCCCCGGAAGGACACAAGCAATTCGAGGGCGACGGACGCACGCCCGAAGGAACCTATACCATCGACCGCCGAAATCCCGAGAGCCTGTTTCATCTCTCAATTGGCATTTCGTACCCGAATGCGGCCGACCGCGCTTTTGCGGCAGCTCAGGGCCAGTCTCCAGGGGGTGATATCTTTATCCACGGTGGCCCGAGGCGGGGGATCGATCCAACGAATAAGCAGGACTGGACCGCCGGATGTATTGCGGTCAGTGATCGGCAGATTGAAGAGATTTATGCAATGGTGCGCGATGGCACGCCCATCGACATTTATGCCTGACGACGTGCGTCCCACACCGGATACAACAAAAGTACGCCAACGCCACATACGACAAAAACATCGGCCAAGTTGAAGGCCGGCCAATACAGGCCCGCGATGTGGAAGCTCAGAAAGTCAGTAACGGCTTGAAATCGGAAGCGATCTACGACGTTTCCGAGTGCGCCGCCAATGATCGCACCAAGTGCAACAGCTTCGATACGATTGTCGCTGCGAAAAAGCAGCACACCGAGAACGGCACATATCAAAAGCGCCAATGCCGACAGTCCCCACCAAGGCATGCCCCCGAACATCCCGAAGCTAACCCCATCATTTTGAACATACACAAGGTCGAATATGGGTAAGATTTGAATGCCGGTGGCAAACGAGGATGCGTTGTCCATGACAAAGAACTTCGTGACTTGATCCACGAAAAGAGCGATCAACACGGTAGTCAGGCCGGGAAGGATGAATATCTTCATCTTTTTTTATCCGAGCCAGACGTCCAAAAACAGCATGATGACCAAGCCGATCGCAAGGCCAAGTGTTGCCTTGTTCTGATGACCGCTTCGGTGGGTTTCAGGAATGATCTCGTGACTGATAACGTAGAGCATCGCACCTGCGGCAAACGCCAAACCCCAAGGAAGAAGCGGTTCGGAGATCGTGATGATCCCCGCACCCAAAAGCCCTCCAATGGGTTCAACCATGCCAGTTAATGCGGCGATCCCCCAAGCCCGGACTTTCGAATACCCTTCGCCGAGCAGTGACACCGCGACGGCCAGACCTTCGGGCGCGTTCTGCAGCCCGATCCCGATCGCAAGCGGCATACCACCTGACACACCGTCCGCGCCGAAGCCGACGCCAACAGCGAGCCCTTCAGGAAAATTGTGGATCGTGATGGCGATAATGAACAACCACACCCGTCGAAGGGATGCTGCCTCCGGCCCTTCGCGACCTGTGCTGAAATGCTCATGCGGGAGTTTCTCGTTCATGAGTGCCACGGCACCCATCCCGAGGAGGATCGCAATACACACAATAGCTGCCGGTGCGGCCTCGTTCACATACCGTAGTTCAGCAGCATCAAGTGCCGGTATAATCAAGGAAAAGAACGATGCCGCCAGCATCACGCCTGCTGCGAAACCAAGTGAGAGGTCTCGGGTAGCGCGAGACGGTACGCGACCAAAAAGCACGGGTATTGCGCCAATGGCGGTCATTGAACCTGCGGCAAGACTACCCAGAAATCCGAGCATGATGGGGGAGAGAGTGTCCAAATTTATATCTTTCGTTGTAAATCTCTTCAGTCGCCAGAATAGCTTGAGAAGACTTCTGTCGACCCGTCGTTGTTGATGAGAAACACGTCGTAGGCCTCACGCCAGCGGCTCTGATCCATACCAGGCGAGCCAAGCGGCATGTCCGGCACCGCGAGGCCTACTGCGTCTGGTCTTTCGCTGAGTAACCTGCGTATATCACCCGCTGGGACATGGCCTTCGATCACATATCCGTCGATGAGCCCCGTGTGACAGGACACCATACGTTGCGGAACGCCATTATCGAGTTTGAAGCGTACAAAAAGGCCTGCAAACATATCCTCACCTGTGGGTTCAAAGCCGTTTTCTTCGAGGTGTTTCATCCACGCTAGGCAGCACCCGCAGCCATTCGTCTTAATAACTTCAATTTGGGTCGCTTGGGCGATGGCCTGAGCGGCGAAGCTCATTGAAAAAAGGGTTGCGAGCGTAAAAAGCTTCATGAGGATTGTTCTCCGGTTCTTGCAAGGACGCGGCGGATTTTTGGCACCGCGAATTCCCGTTGTTCATGGTAGTCTATTGTGCCGGAAAACTGCCCCTCAGCATCAAAGAGAAAGACGCTTGCCGTATGGTTCATCGTATAGTCGCCGTCCGTGGCGACCTTTTCATAGCGCGCACGGAAGCCAGCGGCAGCGCGCGCTGTCTCTTCAAGCGTCCCGTTCCAGCCTTGGATAGCAGGGTGAAAATAATTGACATATTCCGCCATGGCGTCCACGGTATCGCGCTCCGGATCGACCGTGATGAACACGACGTTCATGTCCGCAACATCATCTCCAAGGTCGTCAAGCCAGCCAGAAATATCCGACAATGTGGTTGGGCAAACATCGGGGCAGTATGTGAAGCCAAAAAACACCATGGATGGATTGCCCAGAAGCGACGCGGGTCCGACGGTTGCACCGCCTTGATCGGTCATCTGAAAGTCCATCTGGGTGAGCGGCAAAGGTCGCTGAGCTACAGGTTCAGGCGCGCCGGGACCGTTCACTCGCCACCAGCCGATAAATAGCGTGAGCGCAAGCGCCCCGCTTATTGCGGCACCATAAGTGAAAAGGGTTCTTCGGTTCATCAGCCTTCCGGACCGAGCGCCGCAATGCCAAAAATTGGAACGTCAACAGTCAGTGTCCCGCCATCGGCAAAGTTTAAGGTTAGCTGAAACGTCTCGCCTTCGATCATCTTGGCTTGCAACCGCATCAGCATCGCATGCATGCCGCCTGGCTCCAGCGAGACACTCTCGCCCGGAGAAATGTTGATTTCACCGACAGGGCCCATGGAACTGACACCATTTGAATCAGTCGTGGTTTCGTGGATGTCCGGCATCATGGCCAATGGGGTTTCCAGCCCGACCAATGTCACCGGGTCAGTGCCCGTGTTGCGCAGGGTCATGTAGGCTACGCCCGGACGGTTGGTACCGATAGACGCGCGGGCCCAAGCGTCTTCGATCACAATGTCTTCCGAACCCGCAAGGGAAGCTGTAGGCAATCCGACCAGAATACTGAATGCAAGGGCATGGAAGGTAGATTTTCTCATAGGTTTGTTCCTGATAGTTTTCTGGTCATGATCCATTCGCCGAGACTTCCGCAGCCACGAGGGCGCGCAACTCATCTGCGCCGAAGGGATCAAGAGGTTTTCCATTTACGAAGAAGGTGGGTGTCTGGCGCACGCCAACCGCTTCCACATCGGCGCGATCTTGATTGAGAACGCCAACGGTCTGAGGAGCCATCATCTGCGTTTGCGCGTTGTCAGCGTCAAGACCAGCTTGTTCAGCGATCGCAAGGATTAAACCGGGCGCGGGGGCACCATGGGAGGCCCACCGGGGCTGGAACTCAAGGAGTGCTTCGAGGACCGGCTCAAAAACGCCCTGCATGCGTGCCGCTTCGAGCACACGAATGGCCTGTTCTGAGGCTTCACCGTGGAAGGGGGTATATCTAAGCACGACGCGTACATCGCCGTCATGCTCGGCCAGTATGTCCTTCACAATCGGATGGAAGGCGCGGCAGGCTTCGCAAGCCGGATCGAAGAACTCGACTATAGTCACAGGGGCTTCTTCCGGACCAATGATTGGAGAGTAGGACCGGATTAGTGTTTCCGCGATTTCCGGCTGGACTAGCTCAACCTGAACCACCGAGGCCGAGCGCGACTGAAACCAAACGGCGGCCGCAAAGACTGCAAGACCGACGAGAAGGACCGATAGAACGATCGATTTGTTTTTCATGTGCGTGGTTCCTTCAGGGAGAAAATGGACAGGACCACGATCAACCCGAAGGCGATCAGCGACAAGAGCGGGATTGGGACGCCGAGGAAGACCTGATTGTCATCGGTGCAAGACGGGCCGGTCGCTGTGCAGGGCTGGATGCGCTCCGGGAGAATTCCAGTGTAGAGGCCCAGATGCCAAAGTGCGATGGCGGCCCCACCAAGGGCGAGCGCAACACCGTAGCGGCCGACCCGATGATCTTCCCACCAGAGACCAAGGCCAAGAACGATGGCTAGCGGAAACATGAAAGCGCGCTGAAACCAACACAGATTGCACGGAGCCTGCCCCAGCACCTCACCGATATAGAGCACGGCCAGGGAACTTCCCAAAGCGACGATCCACGCGGCGGTCAAAGCCGTCTCTTTTGACATCAATCGGCTCATATCGACATCCGCGCCTTAAGGTCAGAAAGAATTTCTTCAGCTGATGTGCCATATGTCCAAGCCCCGACATATCCGCCTTGGGGATCAAAGAGGAACAGCTGAGAGGAATGCCCCATCGTGTACCCATTGGGCGAAGCCGCCTCTTCGATCTTCTCGTAATATACACGGAAGGTTTCGGACGTTCGCTTGATCTGATTCGCTGTACCGGTGAGACCGATGATATTGGCATCAAAGGCCGGGACAAACCCTGCCAGTTGTTCGGGCGTATCACGTTCCGGATCAATCGAAATAAAAAGAGGCTGGACTTGGGCCGCGTTAGAGCCGAGCCCATCCATGACGGCGGCAACCTCGGCCAAGGTCGTGGGGCAGACATCAGGGCAATTCGCAAAGCCGAAGAACACGAGCATCCAGAGCCCTGCGAAGTCTTCGTCCGTCTGCACCTTGCCTTGGTGATCGGTCAGTTCGAAATCCGCCCGGAACGCAGGATCATCAGCCCGCGGTTCGCTTCTGGTAGAAACCTGCAGCCAAATGAACCCAACAATCGCGATTGTGACGAGTCCCCAAAGCATTTTTTGTAACGTAGAAAATCTCATTGGTCGTATTACGCCCGATTCCGCCCATTTTTACAGCAGTCTAAATGTTCTAGCTGCTAGAGGTTCAAGCTATTTCTTGGCTAAGAAGCAGCCCTTCACGGACATGTGATTACAGTGCTGGCTTGCGCATGCCAATAGCTATAGCTACCAACACTATAGATATGGAGGTTGCATGCTGACAATTGGAAGCTTGGGAAAGAAGACCGGAACAAAAGTCCAAACCATTCGATACTATGAACAGATCGGCCTGATGCCCGAACCGGGTCGCACTGAAGGCGGGCAGCGGCGTTACGGTTACGCCGAAGTCGATCGCTTGTCCTTTATTCGACACGCGCGCCAGTTGGGATTTCCGCTGGAGGCGATCCGCGAGCTACTTGATCTTAGCGACAATCCGGATCGATCTTGCCATGAGGCCGACTCCATCGCTCGTCGACAACTCAAACAGGTCGAATTGCGGATGGATCGCTTGAAAGCGCTGCGCACAGAGCTGAAACGGATGATCCACGAATGCAGCGGAGGCAATACGGCCGACTGTAAGGTTCTCGAAGTTCTACGCGATCATTCTCAGTGCCTGACCAACCACGATGAGATTGGAGCCTAGTAATGCCAGCACTGGCCGCTTACCCACTCGCCGCATTGGCCGAAATTGCCGGTTGCTTCGCAATCTGTACCTGGTGGCGGCTCGGGGCAACCCCATTTTGGATACTCCCGGGAGGATGCGCCTTGTTAGCGTTTGGTTGGTTGCTGGCGCAGGTCGATACCACCGTCGCGGGGCGAGCATTTGCGGCTTATGGCGGGGTGTATATCGCAGCATCAGTTACGTGGATGTGGCTGGTTGAGGGCCAGCGGCCTGACCGGTGGGATGCAATGGGAGCGGCTGTCTGCCTCTTTGGCGCTGCCGTCATTCTCCTAGGTTCACGCAGCGCTTAAAGTTAAGCCTTTAACCTATAGTCACTGTAGCAATTATACCTTACTCAAAGACGATTCGAGGAGATGTATGATGAGCGCAGAAGACCGGCTGTTAGCAGCCACCCCAATCCTGAATTTCGGCCATCCGTCGATTGAGCAGTTGGTTGCGGAAAGAGGGTGGAAAGCTCTTGCGACCCATGACCGTATTGGCGCGGTCTACGATTTCGTACGCAATGAAATTGCCTTTGGGTCCAGCCGCGCGCCTTTCGAGTCCGGCGAAGTGCCTCGCCGATCTGCTCGGCCGTGCGTGCTGTGAGGTCCATGATGCGGCTCCTTTTACGGAGTAGCGTAAATCAAAGTAAATTACGCCGCAACGTAAATATTTTATTTTTACGCCACAGCGTAACATGCGAGCTACACTCACGACTGCAGCCCCGCAGCGCAGACCTGCTCGGGCGTCACCAGCTTTGACGCAATCAAATCCTCGATCTGCCGGTTCGTGATATGGCGGCACAGGGGATGGCGCTCGTGAATCCACTCGGCGAGGCTCGCACGGCCTTTGGCTTCGGCCTCTCGCGCCTTCTCACGGTCGGCCTGCACCTGGGCAAGCCCCTTCTCCCACCGGCGCATCTTGAACCAGTTGTCTGAGAAACAGACCTTGCTGCGCGTGTAGCCTTCGCTTTCGTTGGCATAGGCTTTGATCGCTTGCTTCAGGTCATCGGGCTCCACACCGGCTTTCACAGCCGCTGCAATCAGGCGCAGAGTAGTCCGCCGGTCTCGGATCCTGTCTTCGGGATAGGCCGCCGAGATCTTCTCAGTTTCAAAATCTTCAACCTCCGCCGCCGCCTCGCGCCTGCGCGTAGGTGGTTTATGGATGGTTTTAGGATGGTTTGGGGTCCACCGTGAACCCCGTACCCCGTTCACCGTGGACCCCGTACCGGGTTCAGGCTGGACGGGGTTCACAGTGACCCCCGTCTCAATGTCGGGCTCGGCGGTGGGGTCGAGCGCGGCCACGCGTTCCAGAACGATGCGGTAAATGACAGTGTAGCCGTTCTTGCAGTGTCGCCGCCCTGTCTCGATCAAGATGCCTTCACGCAGGAAGTCGATGATGGTGCGCTGGATCGTGCCCTTGGAGCACCAGATGCCCGAGCCATCATCGCTCGCCTTGTCAGCCAGGAACATGATGATCTGCTTGCGCGCGGCGCTGCCAAAGCGGCGTTCGGCGCATTCGTTTGCGATACGCCAGCTCATTGGACCACCTCACCGGTCAGAGGCCATGAAAAAGCAGACTGAGCGTTTGCGGTGCAGCACGGGCCTATGCTATTGTCCATTGAAAGCTGACAGGCTTTTTCTATTTGGCCCCGGTTCACAGTTGCCGCTGTGACGGGGCCTTTTTCGTTTTGAACCGGCGAAATTGGCTTTGAAACTTTCGCTTTTTGTTCACTTTTTGTCAGGGGGTGTTTTGCACCCTTAAGTCGTTGTTTTTGAAGTCTCTCTTTCTGGATTGCAAAAACAGTTACACTCGCCCAAACTTCCCATTTAA
>OBOM01000061.1_pt1 | contig 11856 bp, 12 predicted proteins | sample 1535151 | NCBI WGS metagenome assembly OBOM01 (sample SAMEA3275616, study PRJEB22092) | marine metagenome | biome: marine biome; feature: surface water; material: Seawater | collected 2014-06-21T11:30:00+00 | depth 0 m | reverse complement strand
GAGTCACAACTCACTTTAGTATAATTAGTATCGAACGGAATAATTACTTGTTCCGTTTCAGCATCAACTACCGAGTAATATGTGGTAGTTGGTAAGTATTTTACCAATGTATAATTTGATGTGGTTGAGAATGTTCTTGCAGGGAATCTCTCTCTACCAAATACTCTAATCTTACCTTTAGATGATTCTTTGTATTCAGTTCCAAGATTCTTAACATATACAATCATATCATCACCACTTAGTGGGTCTAACGAGCCAGTTTGGAATACTGAATCATCCCAACGAGTTTCGAGAACTGGTGGGTAGATTGTGTTCGTATCTGAAGAGAAGAACTTGATTGAACCAAACTTAGTTGTTGATTCCTCATCTACTTTAGATTTTTTAACTATAAACCCATTATTAGTTCTATCGCCATTGAAGAAGTCGGTAATGTAATCGGTTACCTCTACATCGAGATTGTCAGTATACTTGGTAAATGATTGTTTGTAATAGTTACCAGTTGTAAATGAAGATGTAAACCAAGTACCACCACCACGATTTGAAATAAAATGGGCATCGTATTTAAAGTCGGTAAATGCTGACCCAGTTGATATGTTACTTGATTGTAGTTTAACATTATCAATAGAGCCGCTAAAGTCACCACTACCACTACCAAAGAATGTCCAACGTATGTTGTGGTTACCACTTTGTTGAGCGGTAAAGTATGCTGTTACATTTTGTGATGATGTAAAGTTAGTTATGTATGTATCTTGTAGGTATTGTGATGAATCGAGTATTCTACCATCAGGTTCTTGGATATCAAATTGAATACCTAATAAGGCACCTGCTCCATCGACTAATGGGAATGTACCAGGGTCAACATTGAAACTAGCAGTGTAAATTGCTTCATCTTGTAATGATACTTTTCTATTTAGAGTAGCACCACCAAAGTTGGATGCAGACAATACTAATTCGAACCCATCTACAACTGCAGAATGGTTTGAGTTTTCATCATTCAAAATTACATCATTGATAACGTAAGTAGATGGAATGTCACCATCGATATTGAATTGGTCGTATACAATAACACTTTCTTCAACCACACACCATGGATCAGGGCCGTGGGCAAACCGTTTAGCGCATTAAACAGGGGCCATGCATCTACATCGCCTGCATTTTTGAACCCGTCTATCACCGCATCGCGCAGTTTTGGATCATAGGTCAGATGCAGGCCATCTGGATGTTCCTGATACAAAATGCGCGCTTCCTCTAACCAGCGGGAGGGGGGCACATTTGCAAAACCTGTTGCGGTGCGCGCGCGCGCCTCTGCCGCCTCGGCATGGGTTTTTGCGGCGGGGCGGCGGCCCAAATAATCGGAAATGATATCCAAACCCGCCTGTTCCAACTTGGGTCCAACATCATTTAACGCAACACCCAAAAGGCGGTCTTTGGCAGTTGCGGCCATATACATTGCATTCAACCCACCGCGGGAGGTGCCCAAAATCGCAACCTTTTCTAATCCCAGATCATCCAGTAACTCGATTGCGTCCTGCGTTTCGCGTGGCACGGCGTAGGTTGTGAAATCGTCCGCCCAATCCGATGCACCCCGCCCGCGATAATCCAGTGTGATCAGGCGAACATCGTGTAGGTGGGGGGCAACAAACTCAAAATCGCGCCCTGATCGCGTCAATCCCGCCAAACACAGAATGGGCAACCCCGCACCCTGATCCGTGTAGTGCAGGTTTAAGCCGTCAGACGTTTTGAAATGTGGCATTAGCGTGAGGCCAAATCAGGGATCAGTGTCAGATCATCAAGTTCAAAGTTTGGTTCCGCGGGCAGATTGTCCCTTGGATCACCTGCGCGGTTCACCCAGACGGTTTGAAACCCGTATCCACAGGCCCCCGCCGCGTCCCATCCGTTGGATGAAACAAACAAAACCTCGCTTGGGGCGACGCCCAGCTTTTCACCAACGAGGTCGTAGACCTTGGCGCTGGGTTTGAAAATGCCAACACTTTCCACGGATAAAACGTCATCCAACAGCTGTTCTAATCCCGCAGATCGCACCGCGCCATTCAGCATATCGGGTGATCCATTTGACAAGATTGCGGTGATGAACCCTTGTTCCTTTAGTTTGGCAAGCATTTCGGGCACTTCTTCATAGGCCTGTAATTCCCAATAAAGTGCCAAAAGGCGCTCGCGCATCTCGGCCTCGCCCTCAAGGCTGAGCGCGGCCATGGCGAAATCCAATCCATCTTGGGTGACTTGCCAAAAATCTGTGTAATCCCCTGTGATCGCACGCAACCAAGTATATTGAAGCTGCTTTGAACGCCAAATTTCCGCCAGTTGCGGCCAGATTGCCGCCAATTTCGCATGCTCTGGCTCGGCTGCTGCGATACGCGCAGCGGCCGCCACATCAAATAATGTTCCATAGGCATCAAATACGCATGCTTTGATTGGCATAAATCTCTCCTGATCTTTTGATCAAGAAACCATGTTTACGCGCTGGGGGGAAGGGGAATGCACGTAATTTTTTTGACAGATATGCGTGTCGCGCTGCGCAGGAAAACTCAGCGTGTTGGGAATTAACGCATCTTTATCAATACCGCACCGGCGCGCCCAGGTGTCATTGTGGCGTCATGGGCCGCGGCGCTGTCGTCTAAGGGCAGGATGTGATGCACCGCGGGTTTGAACGCCCCCGCTGCATGGGCGCGGTGTAATGCATCAATGGCGGCGTCCCGCTCTGCCGTGGGTAGAATATAGATCAACACGATGTCGATGGTGATAGCCTTGAACAGATAGGGACCAAAAGGAAAGGTTGGGGCCATTTCCTTGCCCGACCCATAGGCGGCGATAATTCCGTTGGCGCGCACGATTTGATGCAACAAATCTGCGTTTAGCCCGAATTCAACCTCAACCGCGCGGTCGACCCCGTTTGGCGCAAGTGCCAAAATTTGATCCGCCAAATCAGCCGCGCGATAATCCAAAACATGATCTGCGCCTGCGGCTGTGATCCGATCAAACGCATCGGGCGACCCTGTGGCAATCACCGTTGCACCCGCCCATTTGGCCAGTTGAATGGCATTGTGCCCAACGGATCCCGCACCGCCCGAGATCAACAGCGTCATGCCCGCAACATCACCGCCGCCCAAAACCGCATGCGCAGCTGTCAGACCAGGAATACCCAAACATGCGCCCGTTTCCATGCTCATATTATCGGGCATATCCACCGCCTGATCTGAGGGCAGCGCGATATATTCAGCGCAGGTGCCAAAGGGGCGCTGCCATTGCCCATTCCAAATCCAAACGCGCGATCCAATGCGGGCAGGGTCCACGCCCTGACCCACGGCCGTGATTATTCCTGCCCCATCTGAATTTGGGACAATCACATCAAATGCGGGTTTCGTCACACCGGGGCGTGCGCCTGCGCGCGCCTTGGCATCTGATGGGTTTGCGCCTGAATATTCAACTTCTACCAAAACATCACCCGCGGCTGGGGTGGGGGTGTCCATTTGGACAAGCTTCATCACATCCTTGGCAGGGCCAAAGGCAGAATACGTCACAGCGCGCATGGGATTATCCTTTTTTACGAAGTCGGATTACAACATCGATAGATGCGATTTCGGTGCCATCTGGGGCATCAGGTACCTGCATGATTTTCAATTCTTCCGCAGGCGCATCGCTCAGCTTTGCGTAGTCTTCCCAGTAGAAATGGGGGTGATCATGGGTGTTTGTGTCAAAATAGCTTTTGGTGCCGTCGACGGTGATTTCATGCAACAGCCCTGCATCGCAAAATGCACGCAGAGTGTTGTAAACGGTGGCCAATGATACCTTTTCACCACTGCCTTGGGCCCGCTCAAACAGGTTTTCCGCCGTGACATGGCGGTGCTGTCCATCCCCCACCAATGCCTCAGCCAAAAGGACCCGCTGCCGCGTTGGGCGCAGATCGGATTTCGCCAGCCAGTCGTGGGCACGTTGTGTCGACACTGTTCGCATTCAAAGCTTCCGTTCCATGTTCACCCCATAATATGATCGTTTTGCGGGCAGTTTCAATTCTTTTCGTCATTCGGGGCCTGTGAAACAAGTGAGAATACTTGCAAGATCAGAGCTGCGGATGCTAGAGAGCGCGAAAGCATACAAAAATGAGAGCGATACTATGTCACCATATCCATCAAGTTTTGACCGCGACGATTTGTTAAAATGTGCCCGCGGCGAATTGTTCGGACCAGGAAATGCGCAATTGCCTGAACCTCCGATGTTGATGATGGATCGCATCACGGAAATTTCCGAGGATGGAGGCGAACATGGCAAGGGCCATGTGATCGCGGAATTCGATATCAAACCTGATCTTTGGTTTTTTGACTGCCACTTCCCCGGAAACCCAATCATGCCTGGATGTTTGGGCCTTGATGGCTTGTGGCAGTTGACGGGCTTTAACCTTGGCTGGCGCGGCTGGCAGGGGCGCGGTTATGCGCTTGGGGTTGGTGAAGTCAAACTGACTGGCATGGTGCGCCCAGATCGCAAAATGCTGACCTATCGTGTGAATTTCACCAAGGCTGTGCAAACACGCCGCCTGACGATGGGTGTTGCGGATGGGATCGTCGAAGCGGATGGCGAAGTGATCTATCAGGTAAAAGATATGAAAGTCGCTCTTTCAGAGAGCTAAAGACAGAAGAAGAGGGAGAGCGACATGCGCCGAGTGGTTGTCACAGGGTTAGGGATTGTTTCATCAATCGGGAACAATGCGTCCGAAGTACTAGAGAGCCTGAAGGCAGGTCGCTCTGGTATCACCGCGAATGAGGACATGAAGGAATACGGATTCCGTAGTCAGATCGCAGGCGATATCAAGGGGTTAAGCCTGGCCGATATGATCGACAAACGTACGCTTCGTTTCATGGGACCAGGCGCGGCCTATGCGTATTTGGCGATGGAACAGGCGATTGCAGACGCGGGTTTGGATCAATCTTTGGTTTCAAACGAACGCACGGGATTGGTGGCAGGATCAGGTGGCCCGTCAACCAGTTCAATGTTCGCGGCCCATCAGGTTGTATTAAAGGCAGGATCTCCCAAACGCATTGGGCCACTTGCGGTTCCAAAATGCATGTCCTCAACCATTTCGGCGAACCTATCGACCGCATACAAGATTAAGGGCATCAACTATTCCATCACCTCGGCCTGTTCCACATCCTTGCATTGTATCGGCAATGCTGCGGAACAGATCATGATGGGCAAACAGGACGTGATGTTTGCAGGGGGCGGAGAAGAATTGGATTGGACATTGTCCTGCCTGTTTGACGCGATGGGCGCGATGTCATCCAAATATAACGACACCCCCGAACGCGCATCCCGCGCATTTGACGCAGATCGCGATGGTTTCGTGATTGGCGGCGGCGGTGGCATCGTTGTGTTAGAGGATTTGGAACACGCCTTGGCGCGTGGTGCCAAAATCTATGCAGAGGTCACGGGCTATGGTGCGACATCAGATGGGCACGATATGGTTGCCCCATCGGGTGAGGGCGGCGAGCGCGCGATGCTCCTTGCATTGCAATCCCTGAACAGTGATCGCAAGGTATCTTATATCAATGCCCACGGTACATCGACACCCGTTGGCGATGTGGGCGAGATCGAGGCCGTGCGCCGCGTCTTTGGTCAGGGATCAACACCCCCTGTCAGTTCCACAAAATCCATGACAGGTCACAGCCAAGGGGCGACAGGCGCCCAAGAGGCGATTTATTGTTTGTTGATGTTGGACAATGATTTCATTGCGCCCTCGATCAACGTGGAAACATTGGATCCCGCCCTTGATCCTGCGGAAATCGCAACAAGCCTTGTTGAAAACGCGGGCCTTGATACGGTGATGACCAACAGCTTTGGCTTTGGCGGAACCAATGGGTCCATGCTGATGTCAAAATACCGCGGGTAATGTCCCAACGATCAGCCAGTACTCTAACAGGTTTTGGGGTGCTGACCCACGCTTGACGCCCAGAGGGAAAACCGTCATTTAGGGTCAAAGAACGACGAGCGGGGCAGAAAAATATGCAATCACTGGCTGGAAAACGCGGTTTGGTCATGGGTGTGGCCAATGAACGGTCCATCGCTTGGGGTATTGCCAAGGCATTGGCAGAGGCAGGCGCAGAATTGGCATTCACCTATCAGGGCGACGCCTTTGGTCAGCGATTGGCGCCCTTGGCGGCATCGGTTGGATCGGATTTTATGGTCGATGTGGATGTGACTGATGACGCAAGCCTTGATGCCGCATTTGACCAGTTGGCCGCGCGTTGGCCGACGATTGATTTCGTGGTGCACGCCATTGCCTATTCCGACAAAAACGAGCTGACGGGCCGTTTTGTGAACACCTCACGCGATAATTTCAAAAATTCGCTGGATATCTCGGCCTATTCCTTCATCGAGGTGGCGCGTCGTGCGCATCCCATGATGGAAGAAAACGGTGGCACCTTGATCACCCTGACGTATCAAGGATCAAACAAGGTGACACCATTTTATAACGTGATGGGTGTGGCCAAAGCCGCACTCGAGGCCACGACACGTTATTTGGCAAATGACTTGGGTCCTGATGGAATTCGCGTCAATGCCATTTCCCCCGGTCCGATGAAAACACTTGCGGGTGCTGCTATCGGTGGTGCGCGTAAAACCTATAAACATACAGACCAAAACGCGCCGTTACGTTCTAATGCAACGCTTGAGGCTGTGGGTGGAACGGCCGTTTATTTGGTGTCTGATGCGGGGGCTTGCACAACGGGTGAGATTATCCGCGTTGATGGTGGATACCACGTTTTGGGCATGCCACAGCCAGAGAACCTATAAACCGCAGGTGCATCGGGAACCATTCATATCGAATGGTCCCCAACACGTCGCGGTTTAAATCGGATCACCCAGCAGGCTTGTGCCACCTGCTTTAAATGTACCACCTACAGAATTGCGGACCGCAGATGGATCACACACGGGTCGTCCATCAGGGTAGCGCCGCGCATCCATGTACCCTTCAACACCATCGTCAATGATCCAATGGTGACAGCCGTTTGGATCAATCCAAATGCCCGCCTGAAGTTCGGTAAGTGGTTTTGCATCAAACCCACGGTCAATTGCTTTGTTATCATTGGCTTGTCCCATGAACATCGCCTCTGACATCAATTCTACGCCGCCGCCACAGGCACTAAGCCCAAGGGGAAGCACGGCCAACATGGCCCGTTTAACAAACATACTCATAATGTGCTCATAACTAACGTACGCAGATAATTTCGACACGTCTGTTTTGTGACATGCCTTCTGCTGTGTTGTTCGTTGCGCGGGGTTTGCGTTCGCCATAACCAACAGATTGGCTGACTTGCTTACCCGCCTCGCGTACGATTGCCGCAACGGCATTTGCCCGTCGCTGCGACAGCCGCAGGTTATAGGCATCAGATGCACGTGCATCCGTATGCCCCGCGATTGAAAACACCGTGGCTTCTGAACTTCTAAAGAAATTCAACAAGCGCGCACGTCCACGAGCATCAATGCGATGTTGATCAGTTCCAAAGAACTGATCGGTATTTAAGGTGCCGCATGTTGGACCTTGGCGACACACCGGTAATCCCTCCGGTATAAGATGAGGGCTCATATAACCCTCTGCGCCATCATCCATGATCCAGAGTTCACATCCATCTGGATCAACCCAGATGGTTGGTACATAGCGTTCCGCCTGCGCCGCAGCCGAAGTCCCCAACACGCTAAATATACCCAGCACCAAAAATAACAATCCGCCCCCCAAGCGATTAATCATACTCAAAACAGTCTCCATACGTATTCATGTGGGTGTATAAACTATACAACGGTATTAACTGACATATTTTAGGGGAGCTGGCACGGGTTTTTTTAACCAATTCGCCTCAAATTTATCGAAAATATGGCGAGAATGTGACTCATTCCTTGGAACTGTTTTGCACATGGAAATAGTGCCCTAGAGAGCAGTTATTGTCGTTTTATGGCAAACAGTGAAATGTGGCGCGGAGCACGAAATGGCCCTAATTGAGGGCTTGGCCGTCCAAAGAATTCGGATTGCTTTGGGTGATTCGCACGCGGCGGATGTCCCCAATTTGGATCGTTGGGTCCGTCACATGCACCGCATGCAGGTATTCGGATTTCCCAACCATCTGTTCCTCAAACCGCCCTGCGCGTTCAAACAGAACCGAAACTTCGCGGCCCACCATTGAATCCTGAATGGCGCGTTGTTGTTCTGTGATCAATGCTTGCAAACGATGCAGGCGTTCGGTTTTCACGTCCTCTGGCAATTGATCACGCTCTGCGGCGGGTGTACCTGGACGGGTAGAATACTTAAATGAAAACGCCTGACCATACTGCACTTCGCGGATCAGGTTCATGGTGTCTTCGAAATCCTGATCTGTTTCTTCGGGGAAGCCAACAATAAAATCCCCAGAAATCAGGATGTCGGGGCGCGCGGCGCGAATGCGTTCGATAAGCTTAAGATAGCTTTGCGCATCATGGCTACGGTTCATGCGTTTTAGGATTTTGTCCGATCCCGACTGAACAGGCAGGTGCAGATAGGGCATCAGTTTTTTGCAGGTGCCATGCGCCTCGATCAGATCATCTTGCATATCATTGGGGTGGGATGTGGTGAAACGGATGCGTTCCAATCCATCGATTGCGTCCAACTCCCAGATCAATCGCGCCAATGTCCATTCCGAACCATCTGCGCCCGCCCCGTGATAGGCATTGACGTTTTGCCCCAAGAGCGTGATTTCGCGCACGCCGCGTTCGACCAGATCACGCGCCTCTTGCAAAACGCGTTCTGCAGGGCGCGACACCTCGGCCCCGCGGGTATAGGGCACTACGCAGAATGCACAGAATTTGTCACAGCCCTCTTGCACGGTCAAAAACGCAGCAGGGGCGCGTTTTGCCTTGGGGCGGCGTTTCAGGTGTTCGAATTTATCCTCTTCTGGGAAATCCGTATCAATCGCGCGGCTGCCTGTGCCCGCCTTGGCCTCTAATTCAGGTAGGCGGTGATAGCTTTGTGGGCCGACGACCAAATCCACCATGGGTTGGCGGCGCATAATTTCTTCACCCTCGGCCTGCGCCACACATCCTGCAACACCGATCTTTAAATCAGGCTTTTCGGATTTCAGCGTTTTATAGCGGCCCAATTCGGAATAGACCTTTTCCGCCGCCTTTTCGCGGATATGACATGTGTTCAATAGGATCATGTCCGCATCATCGGGGGTTTGTGTTTCCACATATCCCGATCCGCCCAATGCTTCGACCATGCGTTCACTGTCATAAACGTTCATCTGACAGCCGTATGTTTTAATGTATAGCTTTTTTGGCTCTGACATGGCGCGATCCTTGGGGCAAATTTGATGCGCGTGTGCTACACAAAACTTGTGTGACTTGCAATGCATGCTGAATTCATCATAACTGAGGCTGTCGAATGGGAATGCAAGGCACGATGGATTATCCAAATTTAACATCGTTTATCAAAAGCGAAGGCCGCAGCTTGGCCAAAGGGCCGATCGCGCTTTTGTTATTGGGGATGATGTCGAAGTTGAAACAACATCGGACCACCACATTAAACTGGGGTTCAAACACATCATTGTATTCGCCAAATCACTTTCTGAAATTGATGAGGATACTCTGACACAGGTCACCACCGTATATGTCGATACATTCGCGGATGATTGTATTGAACGGACGGTGAATACCCTCATGCCACATATGGCGGGTGCGTGGGTCTATGTTGGATTTAACGCCGAATACCTGTTTTCCCGTTTTCCAGTTCGCGCTCGGTTGCGGAACTGCTGGCCTTTCATACCGAAGAACGCCGTGGATCGATGTTGACCTATGTTGTTGATCTATATGCAGGCGATTTGAATGCGGATCCAACAGGCGTGAATGTGGATGATGCCTATTTGGATCGCGCGGGATACTATGCCTTGGCCCGTTTGGATCAACGCACGCACCAACCGCTTGAGCGGCAATTGAATTTTTATGGCGGATTAAAGTGGCGATATGAGGAATTTGTTCCCTATGAACGCCGCCGCATTGATCGCATGGCATTGTTTCAGGCGAAACAAGATTTGGTCATGCAGGAACAGTTTTTGTTCTCTGATCCCGAATACAACACCTATTCCTGCCCATGGCACAACAATATCACAGCTGCCGTGGCGTCCTTTCGCACGGCCAAGGCATTGAAACGCAATCCAACATCGTCAAAACAAATCGGTGATTTTCGGTGGTTTAACTCGGTCCGCTTTTCCTGGACCGATCAACAATTTCTGGATTTGGGCCTGATTGAGCCCGGGCAGTGGTTTTAAGGGCAATTTACAAAAACGATACATTCTAAAATCTATCCCTTGCGTTTTCTAGATTCGCTTGGCACCATATCTATGAGCAGACATGGAGTAGTGAGTGGCGCAAGGTACGCTATCTGAACCGCAAGAACCCACAAGTGCAGGTCAAACTGCGTTGGAATTTCCTGACAATCGATTGATGATTGAGCTCTGTGGAGAGTTTGACAAAAATCTCGCCAAAATTGAACAGCAGTTGGATGTGCAAATCATCCGACGCGGCAATCAATTGGATATCTTTGGCCCGAATGAGGCCGCAAGCGAAGCGCATAGCGTTCTAAGCAACCTTTATGAACGATTGGAAAACGGCAAATCCGTTGAATTTGCCGATATTGATCGGGCCTTGCGAATGAACCCAGAGAATGACAACCAGCTTGAGATGTTTTCAAAAAGCAGTGTTGAAATCAAAACGCGCAAAAAACCCGTTGAACCGCGCACAGACGCGCAAAAGGCCTATGTTCATTCGCTGATGGAAAATGAATTGGCCTTTGGAATTGGTCCTGCGGGAACGGGCAAAACCTATTTGGCGGTTGCTGTTGCGGTCAGCAAATTCATCTCTGGCGATGTGGATCGGATCATCCTGTCGCGTCCTGCGGTTGAGGCGGGTGAAAAGCTTGGGTATTTGCCAGGGGACATGAAGGATAAAGTCGATCCTTATATGCAGCCCCTTTATGATGCCTTGAACGATTTTCTGCCGGGCAAGCAATTGGCCAAGTTGATCGAGGAAAAGCGCATCGAAATAGCACCCTTGGCGTTTATGCGCGGGCGCACGCTGGCAAATGCATTTGTTGTGCTGGATGAGGCGCAGAATGCGACATCCATGCAAATGAAAATGTTTCTAACGCGTTTGGGCGAGGGATCGCGCATGGTGATCACGGGCGATAGATCCCAAGTGGATTTGCCGCGCGGCGTTGTGTCGGGTCTGTCGGACGCCGAACGCCTGTTAAAGGGGATCAAGGGCGTCGGGTTTAACTATTTCACATCCAAGGACGTTGTGCGTCACCCCTTGGTCGCCGCAATCATCGAGGCCTATGATGAAGACAGCAAACGCGCATTGATTAAGAACGCGAAACGGTCCCAAGAACAATGAGCGTGGATGTCATCCTAGAGGATGAACGGTGGCGCACACTGGATTTAGAGGGGTGTTCGCAAGCGGCCTTTGACGCGGTGATGTCCCATTTTGATCTGACGGATGCGGGGTTTGAATGCTGTGTTATGGGGTGTGATGACGCAAAAATCGCGGAACTGAACGGGGATTTCCGCGACAAACCACAGGCGACCAATGTTTTATCATGGCCATCCGAGGAACGCGCCGCGCAAGAAGAGGGCGCGCGCCCCGATTTACCAGATACCACCTTTGATCCTGAACTGGGCGATATTGCGATTGCCTATGACACATGCCTGCGCGAAGCCGAGGCTGGTCAAATCGCACCACGGCACCATGTTACACATTTAATTGTACATGCCGTTTTACATCTATTAGGCTATGATCATATACGTGACCAAGATGCCACATTGATGG
>OBOM01000055.1_pt1 | contig 12390 bp, 12 predicted proteins | sample 1535151 | NCBI WGS metagenome assembly OBOM01 (sample SAMEA3275616, study PRJEB22092) | marine metagenome | biome: marine biome; feature: surface water; material: Seawater | collected 2014-06-21T11:30:00+00 | depth 0 m | reverse complement strand
ACTGCGAGTATCTGTCGCATCAAATCCCAAATCGACACAGCAGTTCATATGGCGCCGGGACACGCCAAACTCGGCGGCAAATTCCTCAGGGGTCACATCATTATTCACGCCGCTTACCAGCATTTCTTTCGCTAGCCCCCTGTCCAGCACTTCGATGCCGCGTTGAATCCGCCCTGCTTCGGCAGACATGTTCAAGTAGCAAACATGGTTATTGAGAAAGCTAAAAGGCTAGTTGAACATAAAAAAGATGTTGTTATTTTGTTGGACTCAATTACTCGACTTGGAAGAGCATATAACTCAGTTCAACCAGCATCTGGAAAAATACTAAGTGGGGGTGTTGATTCAAATGCTCTAGAAAGACCAAAAAGATTCTTTGGAGCAGCAAGAAATCTAGAAGAAGGAGGTAGCCTAACTATTTTAGCAACTGCCTTAGTTGAAACTGGATCTAAAATGGATGAAGTTATTTTTGAAGAATTTAAAGGTACAGGTAATATGGAGATCCATTTGGAAAGAAAAATTGCAGAAAAACGTATCTTTCCAGCAATTAATATCAGAAGATCGGGCACACGAAGAGAGGACTTGTTAACTTCTGAGGACGAGCTACAAAGAATGTGGGTTCTTAGAAAAATCCTTGATGAGATGGAAGATGCACAATCAATACAGTTCTTAATTGACAGACTTAAGTCACATAAAACAAACGACGAGTTCTTCACTTCAATGAAGGCTGGAAATGGGAAAAAATCTAAATAATCTCTTTAGCTTTATCTAGCATATCCTCGTCCATATAAGACTTTGAAACATAAATCTTGTTGAGAATTTCTGTCTCTTCAACTATTTTTGAAACTTCTGATTTAATCCTTTCAGACGCCAGGACAAATGATTTATTTTCTATTAAACCCTTTACAAGGTTTTTATACATAAATTCAAATGTTAAAAAATTATATATGAGTATTACCGCAGAGCTTTTTGGTATATTTTGAAGCTGATTTATATCGAATATTAATTTATAACATACAGCCTCATTCATATTTTCCTTAAAGGCATTTTGCAAATTCATATTTGAATTCTCTCCACAAAAAATTAAATTTTTCCCTGGAAATTTTTCTTTAATTAGATCAATAATGCCTTGAGATGATTTATTGCTTGGTGTTATCGATTTAAACCCATTATCAATCAATATTTTTTTAGTAGCATCCCCTACAGAAAAAATATTTTGTTTTGAATTGAGTAGGCCGGGATGTAAATTAAACAAGTCAGAGCCAAATTTTGCTGAGGCTTGGCTAGTAAAAATTATATTTGAAAATGTATGAATATTTTTGATTAATTCTGTGTATATCTGTTTTTTTTTTGAACCAGACAAAAATTCAATCCTATACATATGAACGTGTCTAGATTCAATCTTTTCTTGCTCACACAGTTCAATAATTTTTTTTGAGACTTCTTCTGGCCTAGTATTAATTATCATTAGGTAAGGATTAATTTATCAGCACCCATAGATATGAACTCCTTAGATAAATCTCTGATATCTTTTTGTATGGATTCAAAAGAGCTGATTATTTCTTTATGAATTTGCTTGTCTCCATTTTGAGATAATACCCTTGCAGAAATTAAAATTTTATCTAAATTTTGTCTGCAATATATAGCAAGACAAAACCCATACACCTATGAAAATGAGGTAGATGATTATGGCCAAGATCACTTTCAATTACACTGGAACGAGATCATCAACAACCACTGGTCAACCAATCTAAGCTTAAACTACACCAAGGGGTCAGGATTCTTTGAGCAATTCAAAGCCGAGGAGAGTGCCACTGATTTTAATAACCTAATTGTGGATGGTAGCGATCTGATAGTAAGAAGATGGCTTGACAATGATTTCTATGTGGCTAATTTTAATGTCAATTACTTCAAAGAAGACTTAAACATCATCAGTGGTATTTCATACAGCAACTATACCGGTGACCATTTTGGAGAAGTGATTTGGGGAAGTGATTTAGCAGCCAATACCTCAATTAGAGATCGCTATTATTTCAGCGATGCCCTTAAAAAAGACCTCAGCTTCTTCTCTAAGGCTACCTTTTCCATTAGCAAGAAACTATCTGGTTATCTTGATCTTCAAGGACGATTCGTCTCCTATAAGACGTCAGGCTTAACGGATGATCGAGTTCCAATCAACGTTGATGCCAACTTCAATTTTTTCAACCCAAAGGCGGGTTTTATTTATCGTATGGCTGATGATAGTGACCTCTATTTTTCATTTGCACGTGCTCATAGAGAGCCTAATAGAAACGACTTCGAGAATGGTGTTAGCACCGCAGAGAGATTAGACGACTTCGAACTCGGGTGGCGTTACAAACGTGAAAGATTCAAGTTAAACGCGAACAGCTACTTTATGAATTATACCGATCAATTGGTACTTACGGGAGCCATTGACGATGTCGGTGCTCCAATACGAGCTACTAGTGGTAAAAGCTATCGATTAGGGTTAGAACTAGATACTGATTATCAGTTATCTGAAAGCTTTAGCATTCAGTCGAATGCAGCACTTAGTACGAACCGTAACCAAGACTTTAATGCATTCGTTTTCGGTGAATTAAAAAATCTTGGAGATACGCCATTATCATTTTCTCCTGGGGTGATTGTGGGTAACCGATTTACCTATGCTCCCAACGAGCATTTTCAATTAGCCTTCTTGTCTAAGTACGTCGGTGAACAATATATGAGTAACTTAAGGAGTGAAGTATCAGATCTTGATGTGCTCGAGGCTTATTTTACGAGTGATTTGAACTTCGTGTATCAGATTCAACCCAAATCTGTTTTTAAGTCTATTACTTTCACCGCACTTATCAATAACATCTTCAATGCAGAATATGTAGATCGAGGCTACTACTATACCTATGATTACCCGGGAGAGAATGGCGAGACGATCACCGCTGATGGAGCAGGATATTATCCGCAGGCTACAGCTAACTTCTTAGCTGGGGTCACCTTTAAATTTTAATCTTCGTAGTGCGATCTAAATCGATTAGACGGGTGTGTTTGCCCATCTAAAATTCCATACATTGGTGATAGAATTTTCAAATACATCGGCTTTTTTATGACAAAAAGAGATCCTTACGCAGCGCTTAGAATAAAAGAGTTCAACCTCTTTTTAGCGCTTCGATTTGTTTTAGTTTTTGCGTGGTCGATGCAGTTCATTGTCGTTGAATGGCAAGTGTATTCACTCACTAAAGACCCACTTTCTTTAGGGATCATCGGTCTGATGGAAATCATACCAGCGCTAGGTATGGCCTTATTTGCAGGCCATATCGTTGATCAAAAAGAAAAACGTAATCTATTTCTAAAGATTATCAGTCTTTTTTCTCTTATTAGTCTGGGCTTATTCTTCATCTCTAGTGACTCGATTACTTGGAGCACAAACACTATTCTTTATGCGATTTACGCCTTTGTTTTTTTTGGAGGACTGCTAAGGTCGTTTTTTGGCCCGACCATTTTTTCGCTCATTGCACTGATTGTACCTAAAAAGGTGTATCCGAATGCTGCAACTTGGAGTAGTTCAACTTGGCAAATGGCCTCGATACTAGGACCTGCTGTAGGAGGCTTCACCATTAATTGGATAGGCATTCACTGGTCTTTATGTATCGTATTTGTACTAGTAATGGTTGCCCTTGTTTTAGGTACTATGATCTCTAAAAAGCCTGTTTTAAATCCTAAAATTGGGGAGCCTGTTCTTGAAAGTTTGAAGGAAGGTGTTCGTTTTGTGTTTAGTACCAAGGCGATTCTAGGCGCACTTAGCCTAGACATGATTGCAGTTCTTTTCGGAGGTGCAGTTGCCTTACTCCCCGTCTTCGCTCAAGACATACTAAAAGTGGGATCTGAAGGCTTCGGAATTTTACGAGCAGCCCCAGCAGTAGGTGCTTTTTTAACCATGCTAATCACCGCCTATATCCCCATAAGTAGAAAAGCCGGACTCAAACTCTTAGTGGCTGTATTTGGGTTTGGTATCTCAATTATCGTTTTCGGGCTTTCAACCCTCTTCTGGGTTTCAGTAGTCGCACTATTTTTCAGCGGAGTTACCGATGGAGTTTCTATGGTGATACGCCAGACCATTTTACAGCTAAAAACACCCGACCATATGCGAGGTCGAGTCGCTTCGGTAAATACGATGTTTGTAGGTTCATCGAATGAACTTGGAGCCTTTGAAAGTGGACTAACTGCAAAATTAATGGGCACTGTAACTGCTGTTGTATTTGGCGGTAGCATGACCATCCTAACCGTTCTAACCACAGGTATAATCTCACCGAGTTTTAGAAAATTAGATCTAGAGAGTGATCTTGAAGCTCATGAAAAAAGCGAGTAATTAAGCAAGATTTTTGATAATCTCAAGCGCCGCTTCAGTCTCTGATTCTAAGACATGTAGTTCTACCTCGTCAGGTAAGGTGCCAAAACCTGCAAGCCGACCCGATTCATTGATGTTTTTAATCAGAGGAATAATACCTTGTTCCTTTAACATTTGTGCAGCCCCTTGAACGATAATTGCACTACTCGTCAGAATTCTAATATGTTTGTTCATATCTACTGTTTACAAGGAATATATGACTCTGGCAGTTAATAATCTAGGCTGAATAAAGGTCTGAGAAGAAAAAACAGAAATATTATTCGCAGTATTTTGAATTTGTGCGTCAATATTTAAAAGGTTTGAACCTTTTAACTCGTACTCCCACTTAGAATCTTTATCTCTTCGATATTTTAAAGAAGCATTTAAAGTCTGAAAAGTAAATTTGTTCTGTTCGTTCGATTGATCGTTATAGCTATAATCTATCTCGAGGGTAATACTCTTTTTGATATAAGCATCGAAGGAAGTAGTCACTGAATTTCGTACGAACTGTGTTTTACGATTTCCTTGGTTGTTATCTGTTACACTATAACGATACCCTAATCTTATATTCGGAGCATATCTGAAATTCGTGTTAAGACCAGGGCCAATAGTTTTACTGACACCCTCATTCACAGACTGTTTTCCCTGTATAAACTGATTTAGCTTATTGTAATTCAAAGAAGCATTAGTTGAAAAACGAAGCTTACCCACTGTTTTTTGAATTCTCCCACTGAAATTAGCATTTTCATCAGCAAAACCTGAGTTAAAAAAAGTATTGGTTCGAATTACATTTTCAAAATTCGTGAGAGAACGAATAGGGTCGATATTCTTCGAATAGGCTCCTCTGAAGAATACATTCGTGTTGTTAAAAAGATTAAAGCTTCGATACAATAAACTAATTGTTCTAGTAACTCCATTGGTAAGAGTAGGTTCACCGTATTGAAAACTATTATAATTATTCATGATGAGACTTCGAGCCAGTCTAGAAACATCAGTAAACTGATTAAATACTCGATAATTAAAAGTTAGAGACTCACTCTTTTTTATCTGAAAACGTGTTTCAAAGTCAGGTAAAAATCTGGTGAATGATTCACTAAATGTAGTATTCGATAACTGCACGTTTCGGTTCTCATATTGATGAACTGAAAATCCCGGATTAAAAGTAAACTTACCTAAACGCAGACGATAATAGATGCCCGCGTAATAATCGGTAAAATCAGATTCTGTGTTATTCACTGTAGCAAAAACGGATGTCTCTGTGGTAAGGCTATTGGTGTTGCCATTATCTAAGATTTGAAAGATCTCTGAATCAAAGGCCTGCTTACTTCGAATCGCACCAAGGGTGATATTTAGATTCGCCTTACTACTGATAATATGATAGTAATCAATTTTACCATCAAACTGATTTGAAGTAATCTCTCTGTTCTGTCCAATATCAAAAATCGATTGATCAAGATTAAACCCAAGGGCCGTTGCGGTAGACTGAAACACACCAAGCTCATTATTTTCTAAAAGAGCATTATAATAAGGGTTTTCTTCCCTTATAACATGTTCAATCTCTAGGGAGAGAATATCATTTTCTGACAGCGTAAAATAATAATTGAGGTTTTGATTGAATGAAATAGGAGTAATCGTTTCATTCTCCTCGGTATTTCCAACCACCGAAGAGTAGGTGCCAATCAGTTGAGCGTCATCAGAAACACGAGCAAAAAAATCATAGTCTAATTGATGATTTACATTAGGTTTATAGCTAGCTCCAAATTTTGCCACGAGCTGTCTAGAACGCTCTTCACCTAATTCCTGGGTTTCTTCATCAGGAATATTGAGACTCAAGTCGGTATATTGAATCAACCGATCTTGTCTAGAATCAGCTCTATTGTAATTATAAATTGCAAAACCACTGAAATCTAAGTTAGGTTTGGGAGAATAGCTGAAGTTGATCGAACTCAACTTATTCTCAATATAAAGAGCATTGTTTTGGTTGGTATTGAAATTAAGATTGTTATTACCCAGGTTGATTTGGGTTCCACTTTTCGTGTTGCCTGGTTGAAATCTTCCAGTCAATCCTTGTATGTCTCGACGTGTTAGCGCTATCTCTCCAATATTATTCAAATCACTGATCCAATTAATACTATACTTCGGATTGTAATAGAAGATTTTAGGTTGAACTACATATAGGTCTTCGCTGGGTGAATTACCTCCTCCTGCGGTCACATTTCCAAAAACAAAACTCTCTTTCCCCTTCTTCAATTGAATATTAATAGCTACGTTATCCTGCGAACTACGCACAGAATTTAGTTGTGAAACCTCAGAATAATTGCGAAGTACTTGAATCTTATCGACAACATTTGAAGGGATATTTTTCGTTCCTATCTTAGTATCTCCTTCAAAAAACTCCTTGCCATTCACTAAGAGTTTGTTAACGACCTTTCCCTCAACTTCGATTTGATTATTGTCGTTAATCTCAACTCCAGGTAGGTTGTCTATAATATCTTCTAGTTTTCGTTCTGAGCCGTTCTTAAAAGAATCTGCATCGTAACTAATAGTATCGCCACTTACCGTGACCGGTAGTTTCACCACAACCTCGTCAAGAACGATATTATTGGTCATTATATACTCTTTGAATATATCCTGGTCTTTAAATTCAAGTAGTTCTGTGATTGTGCGAAGGCCGAATGCACTTATTTGTGCTTCAATGGCGGTATTAGGCTCAGCCTTGATAGAGAATTTACCATCCTCAGAAGTAATACCATAAGAAATCACTTCTTCAGATACTTTCTTGATGAGGACAATACTTGCCATTTCAATAGGTTTACCCACAGTGTCGCGAACAACTCCTTGAAATTTAACTTGGGCAGTTAAGTTAGCAACCGAAAGCACTAACAAAAGAATCAGAGAAAGTCTAGTCACAAGTTGCATTAGTTCCTTCTTCTACTATAACCGTTTCTCATTTCCTGCATCTTAGATCTTACTGTTTCTCGATACGCATCAATTCCTACTATCTCTCCTTTTTCTGGAGCCTCAATTTTAATTTTATCCTGCGGATTGATAATAACTTCCGAACAAAGAATAGTAGTGTTCCCAGAGCTTACTTCTAGTATAAAACCAGGTAACCCCCAATACTCTGCGGGGCCATGACCAATTGGAATTTGAAGGGTATACCATGCCTCTACAGGATTCATATCAATCTCCTTATTCTCCTCGGAATTCTGTAAGTCATTCCATGAGAAATCAAACCAATTCAATTCGTTGGTAGGGACTGTAGCGATCGCTTTAAAACACAGGTAATTACCAATACGTTTAGTCTCTTTGGTCATTACCCACTGAAATTCTTGTAGGTTGTCTTTAACTAAAAACTTTTTACCATAGAATTCTTGAGATTGAACTAAAGAGCTATCTACAATATTCTTATACTGTTCTCCACGCGCAAAATTACTCCCCCAACTATCAGTTGCTCCACTCACGGCATCTAAGCGATAATCTTCGGTGAATACAGATTCGGTCTTATTGAAATAAAGTGTGTAAGTTTTCTCTAAACGATTCTTTAAACGAGCTTGTATTTGCTTCTTCTGAGCTTCACTCATTCGAGCTCCCCATGAACCTAAATCCATTTTACTTTTAGAATAGTAAGTGGCCTTACCCTGAATTTCCTGAGTTTCATACAAAGGATTTACAGTCAAAAGAACGTAGACTATAAAAAGCGTAATTAGTCGTAACATAACTTTTTTGTTTAAAGATACTTTAAATTAGTTAGACAAAATAAAAAAAAGACTAAACAAACTTTTTTAACTTTTGTCTAAATTTTAAAATTATGCGGTTTCTATTCGTTCTGGTTGTATCCCTTGGGATTTCATCGTGCAATCAAAAATCATCTTATTTAGATTATTCTAATTCTGATTCTAAACTTTCAGGCGGAACAAAAATGGTCCCCATCGAAACTGAATCTGGAACTTTCAACGTGTGGACGAAAAAAATCGGAAATAACCCTAAACTTAGAGTTCTTTTATTACATGGTGGTCCTGGGGCAACAAGCGAATATTGGGAGGCTGCAGATTCATATTTTCCGAAAGCTGAAATTGAATACTATTACTACGATCAATTGGGGTCGGGAAAAAGTGATAACCCTGAAAATGAAAACCTATGGGAAATTGATCGGTTTGTTGATGAGGTTGAACAAGTACGAGTAGCATTAGGTTTAGATTCTACCAATTTTATAATACTTGGGCATTCTTGGGGAGGTATATTGGGCCTTGAATATGCCTTAAAATACCAACAGAATCTTAAAGGTTTAATTATATCTAATATGGTCAGCTCCATACCTGATTATATTGATTACGCTAATAATGTCCTTGGACCTCAGCTTCCAGAAGATGTGCTAAAAACCATTAAATCTTATGAATTGGTTGAAGATTATACTAATCCCGAATATTTAGGGTTAATTGAAGAGTATTATTACCCAAAACATGTACTGCGAATGAATCCTGCGGATTGGCCTAATCCTGTGTTACGTGCATTCGCAAATTTAAATTATCCACTTTATCTAAAAATGCAGGGGCCAAGCGAATTTGGTGTAGTAGGTGATGCCATTCTTAAGAATTGGGATCGAACCAATGATCTGAAAGAACTCTCCGTGCCAACCCTAACCATTGGCGCAACGTACGATACTATGGATCCTAAGGAGATGAAAAAGATGAGCGAATTAGTTCAAAATGGGCAATATTTGCACTGTCCTGATGGCAGTCACATGGCAATGTATGACGATCAAGAAATCTATTTTAATGGTGTTATAAATTTCATAAAAACACTGGAATAAAAAAGGTGTCTTTATCTGCTACTCTGAATCAATCAATCACCTATCACCTGACTGAATTTCTCGATGAACTTCGGCAGATTAAGGATATTCAAAAAAGACATCAGAAAGAGTCTATTGCCCCCGAGCTTCGAGAAAAGATGGGTTTTGTAACCGCAGAATATGAGATTTCACTACTCGAAAAAATGCACCGTTTACTTCGGTCCATTATCGCAAAAGAGGGTGACAAGGTAGTCGGATATGCCCTAGTCACCGATCGCAGAATTGTCGGCTGTCACGATCTGCTCGACGACTTATTTGATCAGATCAATAGGCTCTCATTTGATAGCCATCTGCTCAAAGAGACGAACTATACCGTGGTTGGGCAACTTTGTGTTGATAGCGATTATGGTAGACGCGGAATCGCCCAAGGGCTCTATAAAAAGTATCAAGAAAGCTACTCAGACTCCTTTGATTATTGCATCACAGACGTGGATTGCAATAACCCGCGGTCACTTCGAACTCATTTAAGGGCAGGATTTCAGACCATTCACAAAATCGAATATGGAAATGCTGAGTGGGATATCGTACTTTGGGATTGGAAAACAGAATAGCCATGGAAAACAACCTGAAAGACCACTGGGAACATATTTATACTACAAAACAGCCCCGCGAGGTAAGTTGGACCCAAGAAATCCCCACAACTTCGATTAAGCTTATCGAAGAACTCAACCTGTCAAAGGACGCGAGCATCATCGATGTAGGTGGAGGTGACAGTCATCTTGTCGATTACCTGTTAAAGGAAGGATACACCAACTTAACCGTTCTCGATATATCAGCTGCCGCTATTGAAAGAGCTAAAGAACGATTACAGTCTGATGCAAACAAAGTGAAGTGGGTGGTTTCAGATATTCTCGACTTTAATCCTGATACTACGTATACGCTTTGGCATGATCGGGCCTCGTTTCACTTTCAAATCACAGAGGAAGCGATTAATCAATACCTAAGTATCCTTAAGAAGGTCACAGAAGGATATGCTATCGTTGGAGGATTCTCTACAGAGGGTCCAAAAAAATGTAGCGCTCTGGATATCAAACAATACAACGAACAGGCCTTACAACAGTGTATGGCAATCGCTGAACTTCAAACGCTAAAAACGCTTAGAATAGATCATATCACTCCTATGGGAGGTTCCCAAAACTTCTTATTCGGCGTATTTCAAAAACGCATTTAGAATAAATGTCGAACCATTCCTCTGTATATAATTCATCAGAATCGAACCATTACAGGGCGTACAGACCTCCTTTACACAAGCTCATTCTATCGAAGATTTTAAAGAATAGGCACTTTGAAATAGCGTTAGATGTAGGTTGCGGAGTAGGTACCTCGAGTCTATCCTTGGTGCCCTATGCCAAAAGGGTGATCGGTTATGACCCTAGTCAGGCCATGATTGAAAAAGCTACCCCTCACCCAGCGATTACCTATACTAACCTTTTGGATAAGCTTCCAAGTTCTTGCGATCTACTTTGTTTTTTCGGCTCACTCGAATACATTGATGCGAGAGAACTAGAAAAATACACTCAATTGCTTGACAAGGGTGGTCATTTGATTTGTTGTGATTTTGAAGTAAGCTATGAGCCAATCTTAAAAGTAATGGGGCTCGATCCGATGAGAACCGATTATAACCACTCAAAAAATTTAGCTGACTATCCCAATTACAAGGATTTTGAAGAGCATGTTAGACAGATAGAATCGACCTCATTTAGTTGTAGCTTAGAACAGCTAAAATCACTACTAAGAGCTGAGTTTGAAAATATGGGTAAATCGACCATAGTAATAGACAATGCGCGCTTTGAACGCCAGAATTATGAACTAGAAGCATCCCTTTTCTATGCTGCGTACAACAAACTCTAATACGATGAGAAGTCTCTTTATTCTAATCTTCGGCCTATCGATACTGTTTACCAGCGCCCAAGATGATATTCAGCAACGTATCGATAGTATTGTTGAAAACGGAATTAGAAATGGCGCTTTTCCTGGAGCTCAGGTTTTCCTGAAAAAGGGGGATAAGATTTTAATAGACAAAGCCTATGGCTACCATACCTATGACAGTATCACAAAAGTTAGCCTAAATGATTTGTACGATCTCGCATCAATCACCAAGGTAGTGGGCGCAACCCTAGCTCTTATGAAACTCTATGATGACGGATTAATCGAATTTGATAAGCCATTCAGCAACTATTTTCCCGATTGGAAGAATCACCCAAAAAAGAGTCAGCTAACCGTTCGAGAGCTACTCGCTCATCAGGGCGGCATCGTTCCCTATATCGTTTACCTCAACAAGGTCAAAAGAAGAAATGGCAAGCTTAAGAAGCGATGGATAGATACCATCTTATCTGAGCAGTATCCTACCAAAGCCTATGAGGGGATTTATATTCACAAGAAATTTAAATCTTATGTTTACCGCAAGGCTAGAAGATCAAAACATTCAGACAAAACGTACCGTTATTCGGGTCTAACCTTTCTTATGATTCCTGAAGTCGTCGAGCATTTAAGTGGTAAAGATTTCGAAACTTTCTTGAAAGAAAACTTCTTTCAAAATCTAGGCGCTGAAGAGCTTCTTTTTAATCCGACAAATCAATTACCCATAGAGCGTATCATACCTACAGAACAGGATAGTCTCTTTAGAAAGACCTTAACGAGAGGATGGGTGCACGATGAAAATGCAGCCCTTCTAGGAGGTGTCTCAGGTAATGCGGGATTATTCTCAAATACCCGCTCTTTACGCCCTATTTTAGAATTGTTCTTAAACAAAGGAACCTACCAAGGAAGAGAATTTCTCAAGAAATCGACCGTAGAGACCTTCACACAAATTCAATTCAAAGAAAACAACAACCGAAGAGGACTGGGTTTTGACAAACCCATGATTGAAAATGACACCCTATCCTATGAAGACTCTTATCCTTCGCCTTTAGCCGATTTATCTGGTTATGGTCACTCCGGGTTCACAGGTACCTTCTTCTGGGTCGATCCCGCCACTGAGCTCATTTATATCTTTTTGTCAAATCGGGTCTATCCTTCAAGAGAACAACAAGCGATCTATGATTTAAACATCAGAAAGGCGATTCTGTATGAGGGTTTGAAAATAGAGTAATTAAACTTTAACAATTTCACTTTAATTATTCTTCTAACTTGAGAAGGTTAAACAACCTTCCATATGTAC
>OBOM01000053.1_pt1 | contig 12827 bp, 12 predicted proteins | sample 1535151 | NCBI WGS metagenome assembly OBOM01 (sample SAMEA3275616, study PRJEB22092) | marine metagenome | biome: marine biome; feature: surface water; material: Seawater | collected 2014-06-21T11:30:00+00 | depth 0 m | reverse complement strand
TCACATGAATAAGTAGCCATAGCAATATATTTTTTAGTTTTAGATAAGTTGAATATAATCGATATCTATGAAACTCATTCGCAACCTCTTTACTTTAAGCCTCGTTTTTTCATTTTTAGCACCTATTCAAGCTCAAAAACTCAATCGTAGTGAAAGAAAAATCATAGAACGGGTTAGCGCAAATAACGATGAGGCTATCGACTTTCTTGAGAGGGTGGTTAACATCAATAGCGGAAGCCTTAATCTCGAGGGAGTTAAAAAAGTAGGAGCAGTTTTCAGCGAAGGGTTTGATGCCATTGGCTTCAATACCGAATGGGAGAGTATGCCCAAAGAAATGAATCGAGCAGGTCATCTTATCGCGAAAACTACAGGGACTAAGGGAAAAAAACTGTTACTGATCGGGCATCTCGATACCGTTTTTGAAGAAAATAGCCCCTTTCAAACCTTCGAAAAAATAAATGACAGTATTGCGCTAGCCCCAGGAGGCAACGATATGAAGGGTGGAGACGTAATGATTCTCTATGCTCTTAAAGCACTTAAAGAGGCTGGTGTTTTAGAAAACGCCGACATTCAGGTCATATTTACCGGAGACGAGGAAAGCACCGGGAAACCATTATCGATCTCAAGAAACTCGCTCATTGAAGCTGCAAAATATGCCGATATCGCCCTAGGCTATGAAACTTCTACAGGATTCGATTATGCTACGGTCGCCCGAAGAGGAGCTTCTGGATGGCATCTAACTACTACCGGTAAGCGCGCTCATTCTTCAGGGGTGTTCTCTGATCGAACCGGTGCGGGAGCGATTTTTGAAATGGGTCGTATTCTGAACACCTTCTACGAAGAAGTTAGAGGGGAAGACCTGCTGACTTTCAACCCAGGAATTCTGTATGGCGGAACCTTTATGAATTACGAAGCAACCACTGGTCAGGCAGAAGTATTCGGAAAAACAAATGTGGTAGCCCAACAGGCCGAAGTTCGGGGAGGCTTACGTTTTATTACCGAAGATCAGAAAGAACGCGCCAGAGCAAAAATGCGAGCCATTGTCGAAGCGGATAACCTCCCTCAGACTTCGGCGAGTATTGAGTTCAAAGATTCGTATCCGGCAATGCCTCCAACAGAAGGGAATCTAGAACTACTGGACCTCTTAAGTGAAGTAAGTCAAGATTTAGGTCAAGGTGAAGTCAAAGCTTATGACCCAGGACGAAGAGGTGCAGCAGATATTTCTTTTGCCGCCTCTTATGTGGATGCAGCTCTAGGCGGATTAGGAAGTATGGGCAGCGGGGCACACACGCCGAACGAAACTGTTAACCTGAAAACCTTCGAAGCACTTACCAAGCGCACAGCTATTTTAATTTATCGATTGATTCAGTAACTCATTCAATCGACAACACCTGTACCCCCTTGGCCGATGAGGTGATGGTGAGCACAAATAGATTTCCATTAACCGTATCTTCAATCCATTCAAATCGCTCTTCTCCTAGTGCTCGATTCACCAGCATTGGAGTCGTATTTGAATGACCCACAATCAAAATACGCTCTCCTTTATGTATAGCAGCGATTGAATCAATATTCAAGTTGTTCGGCTCATAGGTCTGAATTTCTAAACCATTGCGCATGGCCGTAGGAGCTGCTGTTTGAAGGGTTCTTTGATAATTGGTACTATAAATCGCATCCATTTTAGAGAGCCCCAACACCTCAGCCCATCTTTCGGCGCGCTGTCTTCCTTCTTCGGTGAGTTCAGGATCTTTATTCTCTTTATCAGAACGATCTTTTTCAGCGTGTCTTATTAAATAAATGGTAGTAATCGAATGATCTTCTGGGGTCTTTTCGACTTTTTGACAAGAAACAATGGCAAAAACGAGACCAAGTAGTAAGAAGGTGTTTTTCATAATGAGCACTTATTTGCTGAAAATTAATGGCTAACTTTTCCAAAAATACCGAATATGAAATCGATTTTCACGTTTATTTTTTCGGCCGTAAGCCTTGGTTTAGTGGCCCAAAGAAATTTTGATGGAGTTCAAATCGAACCCGTAAAGGTGTCTGACCATGTTTATGTCCTTTTCGGCAGTGGAGGCAACATCGCCCTAGTCACCGGCGAAAATCAAAATTATATTATCGATGATCAGTTCGCGCCTTTGAGCGATAAAATCGAATTTGCCATTAAAAGCATTAACCCTAAGCCTATCGCTTACGTGTTAAACACCCACTGGCACGGAGATCATACGGGGGGAAATGTCAATTTTGCGAGAAAAGGAGCTACCATCATTGCACACGATCGCGTTTATGATCGATTAAAATCGGGACAACAATCAGCTAGAAGAAATACGCCGCCTGCACAATTAGAAGCGCTTCCAACCATCAGCTTTTCTGATCAAATGAAACTGAGGTATCGAGAGGATGCTGAGATCCATGCTTTTCATGTGAACGACGCACATACTGACGGAGATAGTTTCTATTACTTCATCACTGAAAATGTGATTCATCTCGGAGACAATTTCTTCAACGGTCGGTATCCGTATGTAGATATAAGCTCAGGTGGAGATATCGACGGCATGATCACCAACCTCTATATGGCAGCAAGTATGATTGATGATCAAACCGTAATCATCCCAGGTCATGGCCAGGTGGCTAATAAAAAAGAACTCGTCGACTACGCCAATCTACTCGATCTATTTAGAGAACTTATCGTTGAGTTACGAAATGAAGGTAAGAGTGTTGAAGAAGTCATTGATTTAGCCCCTCTAGCAGAATGGAATGGCACCTACGGAACTGGTTTCATAGGACCTGAGGCCTTCATACGATCTGTTTACGAAACGGCCGATTAACGCAATGGAAAACCGAACAACCTGCCTAAACTGCGATACACCACTAACCGGTAAATTCTGTAGCAGCTGCGGTCAAGAAGATCGACCACAAAAACTGAGTGTCTGGCAGTTATTAGGTCAGTTTTTTAGTGGCCTTTTCAATTACGACGGTAGACTCATTCTATCGATTCGACTTCTTTTCAGCAAACCGGCCTCTTTAACACTCGCCTACATGATGGGTAAACGGGGTAGCTATGTGAACCCTGTTCAGTTTTATCTCTTTACCTCTGCAATATTCTTTTTATTTAGCAGCACCTTTTCTACTCCAGATCTTATTGATATCGCCAGGGATAATGAAAAAGGAAATGTCGTATCCATTGGATCCCCTCCTGAAACTTCAGCATCTGAAACAGTAGACTTGGCGAAAGTTTTTTCTGAAGAGCTTGAAGCTGGTAAGCGAAAAAAAGAAAGTGATTCGATTGTCAGTTTAGAAAGTGATTTCGAATCTTATGAAGAATACCTGAGTAATCAACAAACCTTAAAGCCCGAGGATCGAAGCAGTTCTTTCGAATTAAAGTTTGTAGAGAAATTTTATCAAATCAAAGAGAAATATGAAGGTCAAAAAGGGTTTCTTCAAGCCTTTGGCGAAGAGGTTCTAAACCGCTTACCTCAAGTACTTTTCATCACGCTTCCCCTTCTAGCACTGATTCTAAAACTCGTTTTTATTAGAAGAAAACACTACTGGTATATCGATCACTTGATTTTTGTACTGCACATTGCAACTAGCTTTTTCATTCTGTTGTTTATTCAAAAAGGTCTTGAACTGCTAGCCTCAAGCACCGATTGGTCATTATTTAGTCTAATTTCAGGCCTTCTAGGGTTGAGTTGGTTCATCTATTATCTCATTAGTTTCAAGCGATTTTTTGAGAAAGGTTGGCCAAAGACCTTGTTATTTTTCTTTTTGACTAGCTTCTTACAATCCATCGTGTTTATGGTAGTGTTCGCGCTGTTATTAGTATTTGCCTTCTTCAATCTATAATTCGTAAACACTATATTGTAGTACCTTATTAATCGCTCTTTCAATGAAATTGATCAAATTCATATTCAGTGCAGCGCTCACTCTTTTATTGGTTTATGCTGCAAATCGTGGCTGGGGAACATTACCTGCCCTAGGTAATTTCATGAGCCCACAAACGGGTTTTTGGCAAAACGACCAAAGCGAATCTCCTGAGGCAACCATGCAACTAGATGGTCTTCGATCAGAGGTGACCGTTCATTACGACTCAGAATTAATTCCGCACATTTTCGCTCAGAACGACGAAGATCTCTACTATACTCAAGGGTATATTACCGCGATGCATCGCTTATGGCAAATGGAATTTCAGACCTACGCTGCGGCCGGACGTCTCTCTGAAATCATTGGAGAAAAGGCGATCGAATATGACCGAGGACAACGCAGAAAGGGAATGGTATTCGGTGCGAAAAATGCCATCAACGAAATGCTTCAAGACCCGGTTTTAACCAGACGTTTAAATGCCTACAGTGATGGGGTTAACGCATATATCGAGTCTTTAAACAGTGAAGAGTATCCGGTAGAATACAAGCTTTTAGGTTACGCCCCTGAAAAGTGGAAGCCTGAGAAATCAGCTCTTTTACTTATGTACATGACTGATATGCTTGCAGGACGTGACGAAGATCTCGAAAACACTAATTTCTTAAGCCTATTCGGACGTGAAACCTTCGATTTACTTTTTCCTGATTTCATTGCCGATCAAGATCCTGTGATTCCTAGAGAACGAGACTGGACAGATTTCGGAGACGTTGAGCGTCCTGAAAGCCCAGAAGGTGTCTCTAAAGCCATTGTGCAAACCACAGAAGTACTTGACAAACCCGATCCGGATAATGGAAGTAATAACTGGGCTGTGAACGCTGAACATTCAGAAAATGGAAATCCGTTACTTGCAAACGACCCTCACCTTGGACTAAATCTGCCTTCAATCTGGTATGTGATGCAACTATCAGCACCCGATCATAATGTTATGGGAGCCACCCTACCTGGAGCCTTAGGAGTCATCATTGGGTTTAACGATCGCATTGCTTGGGGAGTAACCAACGCAACCCGAGATGTAAAAGATTGGTATCGTATTGAATTCGAAGATGAGACCAAGAAACGATACCGATATGGAGAAGATTGGCGTGATATAAGAGAAGTGATAGAATCCATCCAGGTAAAGGGTGGTCAAGTAGTTTTAGACACTGTACGTTACACACACTACGGACCGATTACCTATGACGAAACCTTTAAAGGAAATGGTCGAGAAAATCTCGCAATGAAATGGATCGGACACCTTCCTAACTCTAACCAAAACACCTTTCTGTCACTAAATAGAGCAAAGAACTATGATGAGTATGTAAGCGCTGTTTCTAACTACACAGCGCCAGCTCAGAATTTTATTTTCGCCTCTAAAGACAATGATATTGCGCTTTGGATTCAGGGAAAAATCGCGAATAAATTCAACGAGCAAGGTAAGTTTATAATGGACGGTTCAAATCCCTACAACGAGTGGCAATCATTCATTCCACAGGAACATAATCCGCATGTGCGTAATCCAGAGAGAGGATTTGTGAGCTCGGCCAATCAGCATCCGACCGATGAGAACTACCCTTACTATGTTTATGACCCCACCTATGAGACCTATCGCAATAGGGTCATCAACGATTTTTTCAGGTCAAAAGAAACCTTCTCTGTTCAAGACTTCAAAGATTTACATAACAACAACTACAATTTAAAGGCGGCAGAAGTGTTGCCTACCTTCTTATCAATGATAGAATCAGAGGTAAATTCGAATAGTGAAGGCTACTTTACTACTTTATCCTCTTGGGACTATTACAACCATACCGACGCTATTGGAGCCTCTATTTTTGAAGCTTTGTGGAATGAATACTATTATCTGGTGTGGGATGAATTAATCAACAGCGTATTAGCGCTACAATTACCTGATAGCTATCAAACGATTTGGCTTACTAAGTACCATTCTAATCATGATTTTTTTGATCTTCAGTCTAGTCCAGAAACCGAAGATGCAACGGCGCTGGCTCGAGTGGCATTCAAAGAAGCGGTTAAGAAACTAGATGCGTACAAAAAAACCGGAAAGTCCTTAGACTGGGCCGCTTATAAGGGAACTCAAGTCGGACACCTCTTACAGGCCCTACCTGCATTTTCTCGTTTTGACATTCCGATCGGAGGTAATAAGAGCATTGTCAACGCTACAAGCAAGACACACGGCCCTTCTTGGCGGATGATTGTCGAATTAGATTCAGAGACCAAAGCCCTCGGAGTATACCCTGGCGGGCAGTCAGGCAATCCCGGTAGCAGATACTACGATTCCATGATCGACACCTGGGCAGCTGGAGATTACTATGAGCTCCTATACTTACCCAATTCTCAAGCCGTTAACGGTATCACTTCAACAACACAACTTAAACCATGAAACGCATTTTAATACATAGCCTTTTAAGCATTGGCCTAGCGCTCCTATTTCAACTTTTCACTCCATGGTGGGGAGTAGTTATCGCTACTGCTATGATCAGTTTTGTCATCCGTCTAAAGGGGGTTTCAGTTTTCTTTGCACCTCTACTTAGTATCGGTCTATTATGGAGTATTCAAGCATACAGTATCTCCAATGCCAATGATTTTATTCTAGCAGAGAAGATAGCGGTGCTTCTACCCTTAAACGGGAGCATAGGCGCATTAATCCTAGTTACCGGCCTTGTGGGTGGTATTTTCGGAGCCTTGGGATCTATTACCGGACGATCTTTAAAAGTCTTGGTATCCTAATTCGAGATTAAGTTTAAAAACAGCTTCAGGGTCAAAAGCATCCACAGCAACAATCTCAAGTTGTTTGTTGAGTAGTTTCACCTTCTTGTCGTAGTTTACTTGCCACTGTTCCATTGAGAATTCTGAGGTAGATCGCATCGCCTTTGACAAATCTTTCATCGCACTTAATACAGCCTTGATTTGATTAGGAATCCATGAAGTAATCGGCGTGCCCCCGGTAGCCTTTGGATAAGCCGTGTTTTGCATTATATATTTTTGAACAAACTGCCAGTGACCATTTCTGAAAAGATAGATTTCCTCGTAGGCCTTCATAAGACCCTGCATTCCAATCTGATTATCATCGTCTATTAGTCGCTGCGCTAATGGCTTATTAGACATCTGTTCGGCGAGCTCTTTAAAGAAGTTTTGAATACACATCGGACGGTACTGACGCAGATCCATTAAATAAGAGGTCAATTGATTCTGCGGGTAGTAATGAATCACTCCACTCACAATATCAGCCGTTGGGATAATATTATCTTGCGCACCGGTCTGTCCTCTAAAAGCCTTTGGCTCCTCCCAAACACCTTCGTAAAGTAACCCGTTCGGAAATATATCATCATTACCCTTTACCCCCATTATGAAGACTCGAAAATCATTGTAATGCTTCCACCTTGAGGCCTCCCACATGAGTCGTCGACGACCATTCATTTTATTAAGAGTGTCTGCTAACAGATGGATGTCACGATTGAGTTCATCAGTATTTTGATCCTCAACGATTCCATAAACAGCTTTAACCAGATCTGGAGAGTATTGATTAATATCTACATGGAGCATGATGAAACCACGCTCATCATCCATACCAGAAAATTTCGCAGCCATCGCAAGATTCGTCCATTCAAAACCTTTCGACTTATCGATTTTTTGATAGTTACCTAACGAATAAGCATAATGGTAATCAATCCAAGGATAAACCTCTAGCTTTTCTGCAACAGCGGCAAATGGCTGTGCTACATTCGACGGAAGAATACCATGGGCTTTTCCATACTTCCCGGTCTTTACAAAACTATGATGCGAAGGCGCTAAGGTGTAAGCTGAAGTTATAAAACCATAAGCTCTGAAAAGTGCAGCCAATACAAACGGGTCCTGCTCTGAATTTACTAAATCTACATAGTTTGGAAGATTAACTACCGCTTTCTCAAAAGCCCCCTCTACAGCCAATAGACCTGGTGAACCATCGTCTTTCACAATAGGCATTTGGTCAATGAGGCTCTGTAAACCTGAAAAAGATTCTGGCAGTTGAGCTAAGGGCTCAGCAATTGGCAAGAAGCCATGAGTAGGATCGACAGAGAAGAATCCGTCAGTGAAGGATGCTAACATGTTAGATTGTTGATTGTTCATAAAATTACATATAAAAATATCACAATAAATTCAGATATAGTTACATTTATAACATATTTGATGAATTATGAAAAAAATTGCAGTTTTAGGCTTAGGAAAGGTTGGCACCTTGGTAGCCACTCTTTTGTCAGAACGATTTGAAGTCACTGGTTTTGACAAACAACCGCCACATTACGACTATAAACACCCCTTTGAAACAGCAACTCTCGATCTTTCAGACACCACCAAAATTGAAACCGCACTAACGACTTTCGATGCAGTGGTTTCAGCGCTACCCTACTTCTTAAACAAACCGATTGCCAAATTCGCTCACGATAAGAGTCTTCATTATTTCGACCTAACAGAAGATGTGCCAACGACTAACTACATCCGCTCACTTTCTGAAACTGCAACAACCGCAATGGTACCTCAATGTGGTTTAGCCCCGGGGTTTATAGGTATTATGGGATTTGATCTTACCAAGGCCTTTACAAAGGTTCGTGACGTTGAGCTTCGGGTAGGTGCATTACCAAGATATCCTAATGGCCTACTAGCCTATTCATTTACGTGGTCTTCTTATGGGGTTCTCAACGAGTATTTGAACGATGCAGAGGTGATTCATAATGGAATACGCAAAATGGTACCCTCCCTAGAAGGAACTGAGTACATTTCAATCGAAGGTCAAGAATTTGAAGCCTTCTCCACTTCAGGAGGTCTAGGAACTCTTTGCGAAACGCTCGAAGGCAAAGTAGATACGCTCAACTATAAAACAATGCGTTATCCGGGACATGGTAAACTCATGCGCTTTTTAATGTACGAGCTGATCATGAAAGACGATTTTGAGACCCTAGAAAAGGTACTCACTAATGCAAAACCACCCGTCGAAGAAGATGTGGTTTATGTATATGCCGTGGTCGAGGGCTGGAAGGGCAATAAAATAGCAAGGGCTGAATACTGGAAAGCCTTTTACCCCATGGAAATTGGAGGCCACAAGTGGAGAGCTATTTCTTGGACAACAGCAGCAGCCATCGCCGCTACCGTTGAAATGGTTGCAGATGGTAAACTCCCACAAAAAGGATTCATTAAGCAAGAAGATATTGACTATAAAACCTTCTTAGAAACTCCTTCAGGCAAGCTTTACAATTCGTAATTTTAAGGTATGCATCTATCTAATAATTCTGCCATTTCAAAGATTCTTCAAGGAGTCTTTGCTGTATATCGAGACCGAGTTCCTGACGTACAGAAGATTACTGACGCCATGGTATCGCAAGGCATCGTTGCTGGACAATCAGAAATCCTTAACGACCATATCGCATTTCGAACAATGGGGGTTGACCACCTTGGTATTGCATCCTTTGAAAAGATCTTCTTGGCTCATGGTTATGAGAAACGAGACTACTTTTTCTTTGATGGTAAAAAATTGAATGCCTATTGGTATGCTCCGCCTGACGATGAATTGCCAAGAATTTTCATCAGTGAATTGAAAGTGAAAGACCTCTCTGAAAAAGCCCAACAGATCATTTCAAAATATACAGGAGATCTCACCTCAGACCCGGTCGATGCACTTGATCTAAAAGATGTTGAGGCAGTAATAGAATTTTTTCACCGTCCGCTCTGGCAGTTACCAAACCTCGAAGACTATCAAGCGCTGCTGGAAGAGAGCGAATATGCTGCTTGGGTCATTTACAACCGCTACTACTTAAACCACTACACCATTAGTGTACATCAGTTAGATGGCGAACATCGCACGCTTGAACAATTCAATGACTTTTTAAAATCTATCGGTATTACATTAAATAATGCCGGTGGAGAAATCAAGGTAAGCCCAGACGGCCTTCTACGACAAAGTAGCTCTGTAGCTGAAAAGGTAGAAGCTGAATTTTCAGGGGGTAATAAAGCCATTATTTCTGGTAGTTATGTAGAATTCGCAGAGCGACTTCCACTCCCAGAATTCACTCATTTACCTTTTAAAGAAATCAAACGACATATGCGTCGAGACGGATTCGAATCAGGCAACGCAGATAAAATCTTTGAAAGTACCTTCACTACACAAACATCAAGAACATAAACCTTACCAAATGTCACATAATAACCTTCTTCAATCTCTGAATATTAACCCAAAAGAAAACGGGGCAAGCACAGGCCAAAATTGGTTCGGTAGTGGTAGTACCATTGCTTCACACACCCCTATTGATGGTTCTTTTCTTGCTGAGGTGACAACCACAACAGTTACTGATTTCGAAAAGGTTATTGAAACGGCAGAATTAGCATTTCAAGTATGGCGCAAAGTTCCTGCTCCCAAAAGAGGAGAAATCGTAAGGCAGTTTGGAGATAAACTAAGAGAAAACAAGGAAGCTTTAGGACAACTGGTTTCACTAGAGATGGGGAAATCGCTTCAAGAAGGGCTTGGCGAAGTTCAGGAGATGATCGACATCTGCGAATTCGCTGTAGGACTTTCACGACAGCTCCATGGCTTAACAATGCACTCAGAACGCCCTGGGCATCGAATGTATGAGCAGTACCATCCGCTGGGATTAGTAGGCATCATCTCTGCCTTTAACTTCCCCGTTGCCGTTTGGAGCTGGAATACCGCCCTAGCCTGGATCTGTGGTGATGTTTGTATCTGGAAACCTAGCGAAAAGACCCCATTATGTGGTGTAGCCTGCCAAAAATTAATTACGAGTGTACTCAAAGAAAATGACTTACCCGAGGGCATCTCGTGTCTTGTTAACGGCGATGCTTCGGTCGGAAGGTGGATGTCTGAAGACCACAGAATCGCTCTAGTTTCTGCTACAGGATCAACCCGAATGGGTAAAGATGTAGCTGCCAAAGTCGCTGCAAGATTAGGGAAATCATTATTAGAATTAGGAGGTAACAACGCAGTAATCATTACCCCAGATGCAAATCTAGATATTGCCTTAAGAGCAGCAGTATTTGGAGCTATCGGAACCTGCGGACAACGGTGTACCTCAACTCGTAGGCTCATCGTTCACAAAGACCTATACGACACCGTTAAAGAGCGCCTAGTCAAAGCGTATAGCCAGGTTAGAATCGGAGACCCTTTAGATGCCAACAACCATATGGGGCCTCTGATTGATACCGATGCTGTTGATCAATACCTAAATGCACTCTCTGCCGCTAAAGAACAAGGTAGTAAATCGCTCATCAAAGGAGGTAAACTTGAAGGCAAAGGCTTTGAAAGCGGATGCTACGTGAAACCCGCAATCATCGAAATCGATCACTCGGCAGACATCGTTCAAAACGAAACTTTCGCCCCTATCCTATATCTGATTAGCTATAGCGGAGGAGTAGAAAACGCTATAGAAATTCAGAACGAAGTTCGACAAGGGTTATCTTCTTCAATCATCTCGAATAACTTGCAAGAGGCTGAAACCTTCTTGTCTCACTGGGGAAGCGACTGCGGTATAGCCAACGTTAATATTGGCACTTCGGGAGCCGAGATCGGAGGTGCTTTCGGAGGAGAAAAAGAAACCGGAGGCGGTCGTGAAAGTGGCTCAGACGCTTGGAAAATCTACATGAGACGCCAAACGAACACGATCAACTTCTCTTCAGATTTACCCTTGGCACAGGGTATTCAATTTGATTTTTAGATTTATTAATTATTTTTGTAACTGAAATTTAGTTACAGTGAGAGAAAGTAATCTTGAACTGTGACTAAAAGACAAAAATTATTATCTCGATTTCTGACGGTTCCGTCCGACCTTACCTGGCATGAGTTAACGAGGGTTCTTTCAGGATTAGGTTTTATCGAGATAAAAAACAAAGGTGCTACAGGGGGTTCGAGAGTGAAATTTGTGAATCAAAATGGCGAAATAATAAATCTCCACAAACCACACCCATCAAACATCGTCAAGCGATATGTAATTGTTCAGATTATTGATAAACTCCAATTATGAAAGATTTCCTCTCATACAAACAATACTTAGGAAGTGTTTATTTCAGTAATGCTGACAAAATCTTCTATGGTAAAATTGAAGGCATTAACGATTTGGTCAATTTTGAGGCAGATAATGTCAGCGATTTAGAAAAGAACTTTCAAATAGCTGTCATCGATTACATAGACACCTGTAAATCTCTAAACAAGACTCCCGAGAAGTCATACAAAGGCGTATTTAACGTTAGAGTGTCGAGTGAGACTCACAAATCTGTTTCTAGACTAGCTGTTCGGTACGGTATGAATCTTAACGAGCTGGTAAAAAAATCTCTGAATTACACTCTAAAAAATGAAGATTTAGTCCTCGGCGATTCGGTTTAAATTTTTCTGTACCTTCAAGCTGAAACCAACCTAACGATGAAAACCAATCACAAAGCGGTTTGGCTTGTAGTGCTAATTGCGCAAATCATCCCAGCCATTTGGTATGGTCTATTTGTAGATGCCTACCTCTCATTAAACAATCTAACAATGGAAGATACTGCTCACCCTATAGCCTATTTGGTGAGTATCCTAAGTTCAACTGCACTGACGTATATGCTTAGTTATATCTATCGTCGAATGAAAATTGTATCGGCTATAGACGGAGCAAAAACAGCCTTGATTATTGGTTTTCCCATTTATATCTTAGGGCTTATAACTTGGAATCTATTTTCATTACGTCCCTATGCATTGGCATGGTTAGACGGAGGAGTGAATTTGATCATTCTAATCATCGCCGGAGCTATCATTGGCGGATGGCAAAAGAAATAACACCATGAAAGGTACTTCGAAATACACCGAATTTTTAATCCTTGCGATTATCGTAATTCCGGTAATTTATCTTCTTGCAATCTGGGCAGAGCTACCCGAAGAGGTTCCTATGCATTGGAAT
>OBOM01000051.1_pt1 | contig 12938 bp, 15 predicted proteins | sample 1535151 | NCBI WGS metagenome assembly OBOM01 (sample SAMEA3275616, study PRJEB22092) | marine metagenome | biome: marine biome; feature: surface water; material: Seawater | collected 2014-06-21T11:30:00+00 | depth 0 m | reverse complement strand
CAGCAGACTGCATTGAGACATTAGAAGAGATTAACGAAGAAATTAAAGAAAGCTTTGAGGAAGCGGGCGGAGAAGAATTCACATATATTCCATGCCTGAACGACGATGACGCACATATAGATGCGTTGACACAGATCATTAGTCGGAACCTACAAGGTTGGCTGTAAGTTCTAAATCTTGCGTTTAAAAACCCCAGTAGACGTTGCGGCCACTGTACCCAAGTCATCGCTGACACGCGCTTCGGCAAAGAACGTTTTATATCCACCGCCTGTCACATTAGCGGTTGTGATCAGACGGTTGCCATTCGCTTTTGCCATGTAGTTCACCGACAGATTTAATGTCATCACAATATGTGGCTTATCGGGATCACCTGTATATGATCCTGCAAAACCCATCGCCGTATCTAATACGGTGGCAAGCGCTCCGCCGTGCGGAATACCCTCACGATTTAATAAATGCGGGCCAATTGGCATGATGAGTTTTGCAAACCCGTCGGACCATTCGACCAATTCATAGCCCATGTGTTTTTGAAAACCACTTAGCGGTTCGTTTAATTCAACAGGATGCATGGTCAAACCGTTTTTGCAGCGGCAAGGCCTTGGCGTGCAAATTCATCAACATATTTTCCCAATCTCAATGCCCGTTGCGGATCAGCCGCGTTTCCATCTAATGCGCGTTTTTTCACACCTTGCAGAATGCCCGCCATCCGGAAAAAACAAAAGGCCAAATAAAACCCAAAGCCATCAATGCCCGCAATCCCACGACGATCACAATATTCATCAATAAATTCTTGATCAGTGGGCAGTCCATGCTTAGCGCGATCCACTCCTGCTAAACCACGGCCGTCTTCGCCCACTGGCATGCGCCACTGCATGATAACGGCAGCAAGGTCCGCATATGGATGCCCCAACGTTGACAATTCCCAATCAAGAACGGCTAGGCAATCTGGTCCATCTTTTGAAAACAACAGATTATCGATCCGGTAATCGCCGTGAACCAAGCTTCTTTGGCCATCGTCCTCAGGCATATTCTGATCCAGCCAGATCATCAAATCATCCATATCTGAAATACGTTCAGTTTCCGTCGCCTTGTATTGTTTTGACCATCGGTCAGTTTGGCGTCGAAAGTAATTTCCAGGTGCGCCGTAATCGTCCAGACCCGTCGCAGTTAGGTCAACCATATGAATTTCCGTCAGAACTCGGTTCATTTCAGAATAAATCGCTCTGCGCTGATCTACACTCACCTCAAGCAACTGCGGGTCATCAAAACTCTGCCCATCAATCATGTCCATCACATAAAATGAGGCACCGAGCACATCGTCATCCTCGCAAAGTGCATGCATTCTAGCGACAGGGACGTTTGTTTCAGACAAAGCATTTTGCACCCGAAACTCACGATCAACCGCATGTGCTGACTTTAACAAAACACCAGGTGGCTTTCGCCGAAGAACATAGGATCCACTGTGCGAATCTAATCGAAATGTTGGATTGGACTGTCCCCCGGCCAGTTTGAAAATATCAAAAGGCCCTTGAAACCCTTGCACATGTTCATTGAGCCAGGGTTCCAATTTTGCGGGATTAACAAGTTCATGGTCCATAATCACACATCCTAACTATAGGTTAATAGATGCTGCGTTTTCGCAGAAACAAATGGGGTTTCGTTGAACGCATTCAGAAAAAAACCACCTGTTCGACGGGAATAGATAAATGTCGACATAGAGGCATTTTTGATTTGCAGCTGAAGATCAACTTGCTTTGCGTGTGATACGCCTAGTGCGTTGGCAACAATCTTTGAAATTGCACCGCCCGAGCTCACCACCAAAATTGTGTCACCCTCAAGTCCGAAAATCGTCTGCTGCGCGCGCTTCAGGCGTGTCTCAAACGCGGCCCAAGATTCTGGTGGGTTCGAAATTTCATCGTTCTGCCACAATGCGAGAGTTTCACGAAGCAACCGAAAATGTGTTTTGCGATCCGTATGCAGCCCCGCGGGCACTTTGCCGTTGGCAAAACGTGCGTCCAATAGACCAGTAAAATCGTACTCGTTTAAATCTGGTGTTACGAATTGATCGGTAACCTGCGTTCGCATGCCCTGTGATAAACCCCTCAGGGTTTCCATGTGGCGCACCATATCACCGCGAACCCAATGATCTATTGTGATCCCTTGTTCGAAGAGCGCTTTGCCCAGCGCAACGGCTTGTTCATGTCCAACCTCAGACAGCTTATCGTAATTCGCCTGGCCAAATTGCGCCTGACCGTGTCGAACAAATATGATCTTGGGCACTCTTATTCTCCCACGTAGTCGCGGCCGATCCATTTTGCGATCAATGCGGGCTTATCTTCGTTTTCAATTTCGACTTTAACCTCCCATACGTTTGTCACTTCACCCGGCCGCGATTCACGTAACTCTTGCAGAGTGAAGTGGCCGCGGATGCGCGCGCCCGCTTTGACAGGCGCAAGGAATCTGATCTTATCAAACCCATAGTTTACGCCCATTTTTGATCCAATCATGTCTGGTACAACATCGTAAAACATGGCGGACAACATGGACAAAGTCAGAAAACCATGCGCGATTGTCGTTCCAAATGGTGTGTCTTTGGCGCGTTCCGTGTCGATATGAATGAATTGAAAATCTTCTGTGTTTTTTGCGAACTCATCAATGCGTGCTTGGTCAATCAAATACCAGTCACTCGCGCCAAAACTTGTTCCAACCCGCGCGTGATATTCAGCGATAGTCATCTGTTTCGTCATTCATCTTCTCCAAAGATACTTGGTCCCGTCATGACGTTGATACCACCAGATACTGGAATAATCGCACCCGTAATATAAGAGCCGCCTGCACCACATAGGAACTGCATACATGCCGCAATATCTTCTGGTCGTCCAACACGACCAAGTGGCACACGCGCCCCAACACGATCTGCTCCGCTATCTTCTCCGATCGCAAATTTGGTCATGCCAGACTGAAATGGACCAGGTGCCAGCGCATTGACGGTGATATGTTGATCCGCAAGCTCTTTTGCCAGAATACGCGTCATTTGATGCACCGCAGCCTTTGATGCCGCGTATGAATAGGCACCATCTCCCATCGGAATTTCACCCATCACTGAACCGACATTCACAACACGTGCAGGACCATCAGGCGTAGAGGATTCTGCCAATTTGTTGGTTAAACGCTGCGTCAAATGAAACATCCCCGCAACATTTAGGTCAAAGACTTTTGCCCAAGCACTGTATGGAAACGTTCCCAGTGGCGCGCCCCACGTGCGACCAGCATTATTCATTAAAATATGCAGCTTGTCCGTTTGATTATCCAAGTCATTGATTAATTGTTCGATGCCGTCTTCTGTTGCGACATCCCCCTGCATGGCATGCACACTGCCTGCAAAACCCATGCTATTGATTTCATCAGCAGTCGTACAACAGACATCGATTTTCCGCGAAGCGATGAAAACCTGAGCACCTGCTGCGGCAAGTGCTGTTGTTGCCATCCTCCCAATGCCGGTGGCCCCACCAGTGACAAGAGCCGTTTTCCCGTTAAGTTCAAAAAGCGCAGTTGGAGTCATGTCCGATCCTTTCGTTAGCAAAACTATGAAAAAACAATCCAACATGGTCCAGTAGGTTGTTTATCGCCGTAACGTCATCTACCTGTTCGGCAAGAGTTGCGAAGGACGTGAAACCCACGTATGTCAGTAAAAACTAAGCAAAAAGGTTTAGAATATTGGCAAACCACGTCTACCAAGGTGACTTACCCGATAATTTAGATTTAGGATCCATCGTCGCAATCGATTGTGAAACAATGGGCCTCAAACCATATCGTGATCGTTTATGTGTTGTCCAATTGTCAGGTGGGGATGGAAACGCACATTTAGTCCAGATCGCCAAGGGACAGACATCTGCACCAAACCTGTGCAAATTGTTGGAAAATCCGGATGTTCTAAAGCTGTTCCACTTTGGCCGATTTGATATTGCCGCGATGTATCATGCATTCGGCGCTTTGACCGCACCTGTTTACTGCACAAAAATTGCAAGCAAATTGGTGCGCACATATACCGACAGACATGGTTTGAAAAACCTACTTCAGGAACTCTTAGACGTCGACATATCCAAACAGCAACAATCCAGCGATTGGGGTGCAGATAAGCTTTCAGATGCACAGGTGTCCTATGCGGCCTCAGACGTTCTTTATCTGCATCGTTTACGCGATGTACTGAATGAACGGTTGGAAAGGGAAGAACGTGCAAAAATTGCGCAGGCCTGTTTCGATTTTCTGCCACAACGTGCCTTGCTTGATCTAAAAGGATGGCCCGACGAAGATATCTTCTCTCACTGATGCAAAATGGCAGGGCGCAAGTTGACATATTCACAGACCATATTTGCTGTGAAAATCATTTTGCCCGCGGTTGCAATATTGTTAATCATCGGTGTCTTTGCCTTATCACGTGGGCAAACCGATCAAACCAACTTGCCCTTTTCTGTTCGTGAAATTAGCGAACGGTTAAGAGAACAAGCTGTTGCCAATCCGCTTTACATCGGCTCAACACAAAACGGCACTGAAATCAGGGTATCTGCCGAACGGCTGGTACCTGCAAAGGGCGATCAAGAGGTAACTACGTTCACTACTGTGCGTGCAGAATTTATCTATGATCAAATTTCCATAGGCATCATCACGGCAAACCAAGCACGATTGGACACCGCAGCAGAAACCGTTGAATTCATCGGAGATGTTGTGATGACCGACGATGAAACGCGACAAGTTAATGCGGGGAAACTGCTCACAAATCGCGATATGACCAATTCTGTTTTTGATGGAAGTGTGCAGTTAATGGACCGAAATAATTCAATCACCTCAGAGAAATTGGAGATACTCCGCCAAACTTCCACCTCGCCCCGTAGATTTGTTTTTACTGACAACGTGAAACTGATATACAATCCAGAGCAATAACGAATTGGACAATTGATGACATTTCTTCGCACAATATTGGTTCTTATTTTTACGACCACATACGTTGTTGCCCAAGATACTGCGGGACAATTCGGATCATTGGCTGAAGATAGCAGTCAACCGATTGAGGCGCAGGCTGACAAAATGGAAATCGACGAAGTAACGGGTCAAATCCAGATGTCTGGAGCTGTCGAAATTATTCAAGGGCTCACAAAATTAACCGCTGCGTTTGTTCGAATTGAATACACTGAAGATCAGAGTGACATAGAAACAATTTATGCATCTGGCTCGGTATATTTAGAGAGTTCCGGCGACGTCGCAAAAGGTGACGAAGCCACATATCAATTGTCCGAAAACGTGATCTATTTAAACGGCAATGCAATGCTTCTACAGGCGGGCAATACACTGAATGCTGAGAACATTGAATTGAACACAGACACTGGATCGGCTGTGATGACAGGCCGCGTGTCCACAACGTTAATCCCAGGGGGTAATTGACGTTGGCCGAAGCAACATTAAACAAAGTATCATCAGACTCTGGGCTAACCATTAAAGGCCTAAGAAAAAGCTACAAAAAACGCACCGTGATCCATGATGTGTCGATGCAGTTGCATCGCGGTGAAGTTGTAGCACTTCTTGGACCAAACGGGTCAGGCAAAACAACAACGTTTTATTCGATTGCTGGATTGATCAACCCTGATGGAGGCCAAGTCAAAGTTGACGGCATAGATGTCTCGACCCTGCCCATGTATCGGCGTGCTCGATTGGGCATTGGATATCTGCCCCAAGAAGTATCGATTTTTCGCGGACTAAGCGTTGAAGACAATATTTCAGCCATCTTAGATGTGTCAGAACCTGATCGTCATACACGTCGCGAACGATTAGAAGAATTGCTTGGTGAATTTACCATTGAACACCTACGAAGAACATCTGCCGTTGCCTTATCAGGTGGGGAACGCCGACGCGTAGAAATTGCCCGAGCCCTGGCTGCGAAGCCCAAATATCTACTGTTAGACGAACCCTTTGCCGGCGTTGATCCGATTTCAGTCAGCGACATTCGTGATTTAGTTTCGGACCTTAAGACGCGCGGTATTGGTGTCCTGATTACAGATCACAATGTGCGAGAAACTCTGGAAATCGTGGATCGTGCATATATTCTTCATGATGGAAAAGTTCTTATGTCTGGAACGGCAAACGAAGTTATTTCAGATGCAAACGTGAAACGTGTTTATCTAGGTGATAATTTTAAAATCGTTTGATCCAAATCACAAAAAATCGATCTTAAGGTTGACACAAGGCCCCTTCGTCGCCTTCTATAAAGGGGTAGAGAAATTTTCTAGGTGAGTCTTATTCCAAGAAAATGGATGTAAAAGTCCCCTCTTGTTCTCTGCCATTTCCTGATACGGACGTCCACTACGCCCGCGATGTGGTAATGCCTTTGGGCACGTGGTTGCTTCGTGAATTATTAAAGGAGTTACAATGCGTTATCAAATTTCTGGAATGCATATCGATATCGGTCAAGCCCTACAAACTCATGTCAAAAACGAACTCGGTGATGCGGTCATCAAATACGCCGAGCGACCGACCGACGCAAATGTCGTATTTTCAAAAAGCGGACATGAATACGTGTGTGAAACAACGGTACATTTATCGACAGGCCTAACTGCACAGGCCAAAGCGTCTAATCCAGAAATATATTCCGCATTTGATAGTTGCTGCGAGAAAATGGAAAAACAACTGCGCCGCTACAAACGCAGATTAAAGGACCACCACAAAGAACGCCCAAACCCAGTTGAACTCTTGGAAGCTTCCTCGTATATCCTTGCTTCAGATAACGCAAACGAGGATTCGGAGCCCGATTCACTGCAACCTATAATCATCGCTGAGATGGAAACAAAAATTCCCTCTATCTCTGTTGGTGAAGCGGTCATGCAGCTTGAATTATCAGGTGCTCCGTTTTTGGTTTTTAAGAACGAGGGCAAACAAAGCGTAAATGTCGTTTATCGTCGCGATGACGGAAACGTGGGTTGGATAGAACCGTAAATCCTATCCATAGTTACGCTTGGGAGTATTAAGTTTCTATGGAATTGTTTGATTTGCTAAAGCCTGAAGCGGTACGAGTTATCACTGCCGCTTCAAGCAAAAAACGCCTTTTGCAAGATATAAGCGAGGTCGCAAATATCTCTTATGGGTTTGAGCAGTCACTTACATTAGACGCGCTCGTTGAACGTGAGTCGTTGGGACCAACAGGTGTTGGCAATGGCGTTGCGCTTCCTCATGCTCGCCTCTCGGACGCAAACCGCGTTTGTGGGACATTTGTGTTGCTTGAAAAACCCGTGGATTTTGGTGCAGCAGATCGCCAACCAGTGGACATCGTATTTTCGCTATTTGCACCTGAAAATGCAGGTGTTGAACATCTAAAGGCTTTGGCTCTTGTGTCTCGAACATTACGGGATAACAGTGTCTGTTCTAAACTGCGCGCCAACACAGATGCAGGTACATTGTATACGATTTTGACGGAAGCTTATCGTACTCAGGCAGCGTAATCGCCAAACCCTAAAATTTCATAATCTTTTGTGTAGATCGGATCGCCTTTGCCTTGGCCTCTAATACTTGATCGTAAACCCGGCCAAAGGCCAAATCTACGGGATCCAAAACGTTGTCGGTAAATGTTGATTGGGATTGTCCGTGTGTATTCTCGATGAATGATAACACAGATTTCAGCTCAGTCTCACGAATAAGAAATTCGGGAGGCACAATTTGCGCCACACTTGCTACACTAGCAGAGAGCACGGTTTGCGCCCTTTGGATTAACGTAATTTGACCTTGGGTGACATGACGACAAAGAACGGGTTTTCAAATCCATTTTTGCCGTACATCAACGGGACCTGCGTGTCGAAATCAAGTACCTGACCACCAGCACCAAGTACAACCGCATGCCCTGCTGCGGTATCCCATTCCATCGTGCGCCCTAACCGCGGGTAAAAATCTGCTTCACCAGATGCAACCAAGCAGAATTTAAGCGATGAACCTGCACCAGTCATATCTTTTATTTGGTATCTTGAAATATAATCATCCGTCGCCTGATCACGATGGGATTTTGAGGCAACAACCGTCAGGGCAGAATTATCCGCGGCACTTACTGAAAGCACGTTGGTTTCACCAATTTGCCCAACACGATGGGCCCCCAACTCTTCGACTGTCTGACCATTTTCGTCCGTATAAAACAATCGACCGATCGCAGGTGCATAAACAACGCCCAAGGTCGGAACTCCGTTTTCCACGAGAGCGATATTGACCGTGAATTCTCCACGACGTTTTATGAATTCTTTTGTCCCATCTAAGGGGTCTACAATAAAAAACGTTGTGGCTGTTACTTTATGAGTGTTAGACTGCTCTTCGGTGACAAGCGCTATTTTAGGAAAATTCTCCATTAAACCAGCTGAAATCATCTCATCGGCTGCGCGATCTGCCCTTGTAACGGGGCTATCATCGGACTTGGTATCAACTCCGAAATCATCGGAGCCATAAACCTTCATAATTTCGTTACCAGCTTTCAAAGCAAGATCACGAATTACAGAAACGATATATGCGTAGTCCAAGTTGCAACCCATTTAAATTTCTTTCTTCGCCACAGTTTATGAATAAAGGAAGTAACGCTGTGTTTTCCTCAAGGAATAGGAAACTTTCCGCCGTGACTATGCAAGAATTAGTTCAGGCAAGTAATTTTCGCAACAACCCAACAACCATCATCGGTTAGCTCTGTGCCGAAAATGTGTTGAATAGTCCTCAACAGCGTCGTCAGCAAAGTGCGACGGTCGCATACAATTCCATTGATGTATATCATTTCATCGATTTTACAGATTACGTTATCCGCACCAGCGTTTCTGTCAATGTTCCACTATTGGGAGTGCACAGCGTAACGATTCGCACTATTTTCGTTCTGCGTATCGTAAGCGGTTTTTCCTATTCTTATTGCATACATCATTGCCAGTCACTGCCCGACAAATCGCCAGCCATATTCGATCGGAACATATTATTTCATGTTATTAACCAGTTACGCAGATTTAAGACCTCTCAGCGACGCACAATACAACCGGTACTTAGAGCATCCGTTAAAACGAACGTTCACCTTTCTTATTTACTAAAATGTACAGAACAAAATACATGAAAAAAGCTGGATCAAGCTTGGTTAAATCGCTGTAGCTCACATAACCACCGGTAGAAATCTATCCAATAAGTCAAATTTCATCAATTAAGCTTGAAACTATTGCCCCCAAAGCTTGCAGTTGCGCAAATGCCTGCCTATATACCCGCTGTCGTGGTTGGAACGAGGAAAAACTCAGACACACGATAACGCGGCGTTAATGCCATAATGGGTTTGCGTTGCATGATATCGCCTAATTCAGAAAGGGATCAAAATGGGAAAAGTTATTGGTATCGATCTAGGTACGACAAACAGTTGTGTTGCTATCATGGATGGCTCTCAACCACGCGTGATCGAAAACGCAGAAGGCGCACGTACAACGCCGTCAATCGTTGCATTTGCAAATGACGAACGCCTTGTTGGTCAGCCTGCAAAACGTCAGGCTGTTACAAACCCATCAAACACAGTGTTTGGTGTGAAACGTCTGATTGGCCGCCGCGTGGATGACGCCGATTTGGCAAAAGACCTGAAGAACCTCCCCTACAATGTTATCAATGGTGGTAACGGTGATGCGTGGGTTGAGGCGCAGGACGAAAAATATTCTCCTTCACAAATTTCTGCTTTCACCTTGCAAAAGATGAAAGAGACAGCCGAAAGCTATTTGGGTGAAGAAGTCACACAGGCCGTAATCACAGTCCCGGCATATTTCAACGATGCACAGCGTCAGGCAACAAAAGATGCAGGTAAGATCGCAGGCCTTGAAGTACTGCGTATCATCAACGAACCAACAGCCGCTGCTTTGGCCTATGGTTTGGACAAAAAAGAAACAAAAACAATCGCTGTTTATGACCTTGGCGGTGGTACGTTCGATGTAACCATCTTAGAAATCGACGACGGTCTATTTGAGGTGAAATCAACGAATGGTGACACTTTCTTGGGTGGTGAAGACTTTGACATGCGCATCGTCAACTACCTTGCAGAAGAGTTCAAAAAAGAAAATGGTGTTGATCTGGCACAAGACAAAATGGCGCTACAGCGTTTAAAAGAAGCTGCAGAAAAGGCCAAGATCGAATTGTCATCTGCAAGCCAAACTGAGATCAACCAACCGTTCATCTCAATGGATGGTGCAACAGGGCAGCCGTTACACTTGGTTCTAAAGCTGACGCGCGCGAAGCTAGAGTCATTGGTTGGTGATCTGATCAAAGCGTCAATCAAACCATGTCAGGCGGCATTAAAGGACGCGGGCCTTACAACATCAGATATTGACGAAGTCGTCTTGGTCGGCGGTATGACACGTATGCCAAAGGTTATGGAAGAAGTGTCCAAGTTCTTTGGCAAGGAACCGCATAAGGGCGTAAACCCAGATGAAGTTGTTGCCATGGGCGCAGCAATTCAGGCGGGTGTTTTGCAGGGCGATGTCAAAGATGTTGTTCTACTTGACGTAACCCCATTGTCTTTGGGTATCGAAACTTTGGGCGGTGTGTTTACACGCTTGATCGACCGCAACACAACGATTCCAACGAAAAAGTCACAGGTATTCTCAACAGCCGAAGATAACCAAAACGCTGTAACAATTCGCGTATTCCAGGGCGAACGCGAAATGGCCGCCGACAACAAAATCTTAGGCCAATTCAACCTAGAAGACATCCCACCAGCACCGCGTGGTATGCCACAGATCGAAGTGACCTTTGACATCGACGCGAACGGCATCGTGTCTGTTTCTGCGAAAGACAAAGGAACCGGCAAAGAGCAAAACATCACAATCCAGGCCTCCGGCGGATTGTCAGATGATGACATCGATCGCATGGTTCGCGAGGCCGAAGAAAACGCAGATGCGGATAAGGCACGCCGTGAATTGATCGAAGCCAAGAACCAAGCGGAAAGCTTGATCCACGCAACTGAAAAATCAATCGAAGAGCATGGTGATAAGGTTGATCCATCCACCATCGAAGCGATCGAATTGGCGGTTGCCGCTTTGAAAGACGAGCTTGAGAATGAAAATGCCGATAAAATTAAATCTGGCATTCAAAACGTCACCGAAGCGTCCATGCGCCTAGGTGAAGCGATCTATAAGGCAAGCCAAGAAGGCGATGATCAAGGTCCGATGGATATGGGCCAAGAGGACGGCGGGGATGATGACATCCTTGATGCCGACTTTGAGGACCTAGGCGACGACAAACGCTAAGTCATTGATCGAACGACGCGCCGGCCAGATACCATCGGGTCGGCGCAAGTATTCTGAAGGAGGCGCAATCGGTGTCTAAAAAAGATTACTACGATGTGCTGGGGATCGCGCGGGGCGCGTCAGCAGATGAGATCAAGAAAGCCTTTCGCACAAAAGCCAAAGAACTTCATCCTGACCGCAATGCTGACAATCCAAACGCAGAAGCGCAATTCAAAGAAGCCAATGAAGCCTACGATGTTCTAAAAGACGCGGATAAAAAGGCGGCCTACGATCGTTATGGTCATGCTGCATTCGAAGGCGGAATGGGTGGTGGTGGACAACGCCCTGGCCAAGGCGATTTTTCCAGCGCGTTTTCAGATGTTTTTGACGATTTATTTGGCGACTTTATGGGTGGCGGACGCGGCGGTGGCCGCAACCGCGCGACACGTGGTGCGGACTTACGGTATAATCTGCGCATCACGTTGGAAGAAGCATATAACGGTCTGCAAAAAACGATCAATGTTCCAACATCTGTCGCTTGTGACGAATGTAATGGCAGTGGTGCCGAAGGTGGTTCAGAACCTGCAACCTGTCCAACATGTGCAGGGATGGGTAAAGTTCGCGCAACCCAAGGGTTCTTTACGGTTGAACGTACCTGCCCAACATGTTCGGGTGCCGGTCAGATCATTAAAAACCCATGCAAATCCTGCCACGGTCAGGGCCGCAAAGAAAAAGATCGCGCACTGAGTGTGAACATCCCTGCGGGTGTCGAAACGGGCACACGCATTCGCCTGTCTGGCGAGGGAGAAGCAGGATTGCGTGGCGGGAGTACGGGTGATCTTTATATCTTTATCGAAGTGGACGAACATGAAATCTTTCAGCGCGATAGCATAAATCTCTATTGCCGTGTCCCTGTTTCAATGGTGACAGCCGCCCTGGGAGGCGACATCGAAGTACCGTCAATCGACGGCGGCCGTAGCCGTGTGAAAGTACCGATGGGCAGCCAATCTGGCCGCCAGATGCGCCTGCGCGGTAAAGGTATGCCAGCGGTTCGCTCTAGTCAGACTGGCGATATGTTCATTGAATTGTCAGTTGAAACACCAGTCAATTTGACCAACAAACAAAAAGAATTATTACAAGAGTTCGAGGAACTTTCCGAGGAAAATAGCCCCGAAAGCTCAAACTTTTTCTCGTCCGTGAAATCTTTTTGGGATTCAATGAAGAGCTAATTTACCAAAAAGACCACAATACCGGCTCACTTGAGGCGGTTTTAAATATAACAGTGTTATTCCTTTTTGCGTATCTAAAAGCGATCTTATGTGAATGAGTATATGTCCGGATAAATATGGATATATCGGATTATACAGGGCGCAGTATTTGTTGTCCTCAGCTTAGCTTCTTTTAACTCTACCAAACGCTTTGCTGCCAAACGCGCACGGCGTTCCACAACAAGTTTTGTGGCAATATTCGTCGATCACTCCGGCGAACAAAGATCCAAAGGCATCTTTGTCCAACCAAAGTGAAAAATTCTTTAAAGTGTCTCGATTGCGATCGCGATTCCCTGACCGCCCCCGATGCACATCGTGATCAGTCCTTTGCCACCGCCGATGCGTTCAAGTTCATAAAGCGCCTTGATCGTGATGATACACCCAGTTGCACCAACCGGGTGTCCCAGTGCAATCGCAC
>OBOM01000050.1_pt1 | contig 12959 bp, 11 predicted proteins | sample 1535151 | NCBI WGS metagenome assembly OBOM01 (sample SAMEA3275616, study PRJEB22092) | marine metagenome | biome: marine biome; feature: surface water; material: Seawater | collected 2014-06-21T11:30:00+00 | depth 0 m | reverse complement strand
ATGGTGGGATATAAATGGCCTAAACCTGACCTTTTCAAATCTATCAATAGTCTGCGTAAAACGCAGTTTGTACCTTTCAGCGTGACTATTGTACGTAATGTATTTAACGAATTTCTGTTGGGTAACATTTTGGATCTTTCGACTTCTTTGGTAATTATTCTTCTCGAAAGCTTTAATAACTCTCACTTCATGCATTTGAAAAAAGAAGAGAGCTTAAGTAGTATTGTTTTAGCCGAAGAGGTGACCTTTTTTAATAAGGCCGCTATACTAAAATCTCTTCAAGAAATCCCTGATGGAAATAAGCTTGAAATCGATTTTAGAGCAACGGTGTTTATTGATTACGACGTTATCGAGATCCTACATGAATTTCAAGAAAAGGCCTCAGAAAGAGACATCTCGATAACCTTCATCTTTGAAAATGAGAAGGTCGAGTCGCCAACGAATCTAATTGAACGACTCTTAAATAAGAGAAAAGTTCAAGCTTAATACAGGCTTAATCGAGGAAACTCACCTGACCTGTACTTACATCGTACATGGCCCCAACGATGGTGATTTTACCATCTTCTTCTAGGCGTCTAAGAACGTTTGATTTAACGCGGATGTTTTCTACCGATCGTAGTACATTATTTTTTGCTACTTCATTCACAAATGGAAGGTTTGAAGAATTACGCATAGAGGGATCATTGGGTTCAACGGTCTCTTTTACAGAGGCATTGATTTTTGAAAGTAAACTGGTTAGATTTCCTAATTCGACACTATCACAGGCTCCTTTCACCGCACCACATGAGGTATGACCCAGAACAATAATGGCTTTAGATCCCGCTGCGGCACATCCAAACTCTAAGCTACCCAATATGTCTTCATTAATAATATTACCGGCCACAGTTGCAACGAATAAGGATCCAATTCCTTGATCAAAAACCGTAGTTGCAGGTACTCTTGAGTCAATACAGCCAACGATACATGCAAAAGGAAATTGTCCTTTCGAAGTCTCTTCAACCTGAGCAAGCAAGTCTCGTTCTCTCATCTCACGACTAACAAATCGTTGGTTACCCTCCTTTAAAAGTTCGATGGCTTCTTGCGGAGACAATTTTGATTGACTTTCTGCTGTTTGAGTTGGCATAGCGATTAATTTAAATCTTAATAAAAGGTAGTAAAAATTCTAAATAAACCACTACTCTCGAATAAATCGAATCGATGAAGCCGTAATCCAACCTGATTGCCCGTTCGCAATTTCGATCTTCTGAAAGTTTTCAAAAGTTTCTAGCGGTCTTACCTTGGTGCCTTCGTGTAATTCAAAAGCAACCGAGGCATCCATTTTTGGATCATTAAGTACCGTTACCGCCGGTTCAAATACAATAGCATAATGCTCTGATCGTTCGGTCTTCTGAATAAAAAGAAGCGTCAAAAAGGACATCGAGGCAACAATCAGACTAGGGGTGGCCATTTTCCCTAAATGAGATTTTGCCGTTTTTGCAATGGCAAATAATAGCGCAAAAATAAAACTAGTCATAGCCCAATCTTCGGAGTTCATCAGGCCTGTCAAAAATGTATAGACTCGTTTTATAATGGAGTCGGGTAGTGGTTCAATTCGGTCGATCCGTTGATTCTCTGCGAATTGCAAATTCGTTAGTATGTCGACATCCTTCTTGAAGTGGAGCAAACCTCTTTCGTAATAGAGAATGCTGGATGCTGTTTGACCGTTTTTATAATAGGCGTTACCTAAATTTAAATAGACTTCTTTCGAATGTAGCCCTTCAGCTAACACCTCCTGATAAGCTTTTATGGCAGTATCATAATCCTCTTCAAGATAGGCTTTATTACCGGTCTCAAAGGCTACTATTCCTTTTTTAAAAAGAGCTTCTTGCGCAGTAATTGTGAGTCCTAATAAAAGTGCAATAAGTAGTATTAAGCTTCGCATAGACTTATAAAAGATCGTCAATTATGTTATGAAGTATTTTTAAATCTTCTTCGATTCGAGCACTTGCTGAGCCACTGTACCTAACCATAAGGATTCGGTCATTAATGGTGTTTATTCGCTCAATTAGGCCTTTATCAGCGCCCAGTGTTTGAAGTTTCTCTTCTCGCTCCTGTGTAGAGGCCGTAGACAAATCGACTCCTGAATACTTTTCTAGGCATAAGAATAGAATTTCGGAGGCGATAGAATAAAATTCAGGATTTTGTTCTCTAGTAAGTTTGTCTGCTCGTTTTAAAAGCGTTTTGATTTTTTTCGGAAGCGCTTTTTTAGCCCCTTGAGCTGACGATCCTAGACGTGTTTTAAGTTTATTTATGATAGGATTTATGGTGAATCCTAATATAACGAGTAGAGCCAAGATGAGGTAATAGGCATTACTCTCAAACCAGGGAGAACTAACCATCGTGACGAGGCTTGTTTGATAAACATTCGATTTAAACCCAGAAGTAACAGGAGTGTTTTTCTCTACGATTGGTGTTGATGCGCTTGTGTTAGGAAGCAGCGTACTTCCTTCTACCGTAAGATCAAAGGAATCACTATTTAGTATTTTGTAGCTTTTTGTATTCGGATCGAAATAGGTAAAGGCTACGGGGTCGACAGGATAACTCCCTGCATATCTCGGTACTACAGTATAAGAATTGGTCACCGAACCGTTCATACCTTCTCTGTTTACCCTAACGTTATCGGTATATTCGGGATCGTACTTTTCGAGTGCTGACGGCAAACTTAATTCAGGGATAGATAATAATTTTAGATTCCCTTTCCCGCTAATCTTAACTTTGATTTGGGTAGATTCGTTGGCCTCTAAGTTGGTTCTGCTTGCATCTACTGACAGATCGAAATCTCCTACCGCACCACTAAAATCAGAAGGTTTTCCCTCTTCTGGTAGCTCTCTCACATTAATGCTAAGGTCACCCGCTTTGACTGTTTTCGTTGCTGATCTCATGATTGGATCACCAAAGAAATCTCTTCTCCCGGTAGGTATTTGAACATAGAGCTCAAGTGCAAAAGGATCTAAGGCTAATGAACCAGACTTCTGAGGGTATAATACTACGGTTTTTAAATCTACTGCGTTGAAACTTTCGTTTCTGAACGTGGTTCTTCGCGTTTCGTATTCTTTTATAGGTAGGTCTTGGCTCCAGAAATTTTTATAGGTCGGATTCTCAACAGGTATGAAATTGTTAATGTATACCCTCGGCGAAAAATAAAGAGTATAGGTCACTAAAACTCCTTGATTTAAGTAAGGCTTGTCATTAGATAGTGTTGCAACTAGGTAAAGGCTTTCATCGGCGATATCTTGCGCTGTCTTCGGTGCATTAGGGTTGTCAATGGGCTTTGTTACTAGAACTGTTTTAGGGTCTGTGGTATAAATGGTGTTATCGATGGTTATCGAGGCGCTATCAATGATTAATTGTCCTTGCTTTTTGGGTCTAAGAACATAGGTGTACGATTTAGAAAAACTCCGCTTGCCATTGATAAAGGAAGAGCTGATTGATTGTGAAGGCCCCATGAGCACCTCGAAATTTTCAAAGGAAGGTGCTTCAAAGAAATCCCCGTCCTTATTCATTTCAAAAGAAACTCTAAGCCGTTCATTTTGACCTAGTTTAGCTTTACTCAAGACCGCTTCGAATTTGACGCTATTATCTTGAGCCTTTGCAACTAGACTGAAAAGAGAAAATAAGAGTACTGCCCAGCGTTTCATCACCAATCTTTTTCGACTTTCAATTTACGACCTTGAACCTTTTTAGCGTTCATTTTTTCTTGCACTTTATTCTCTTCATTTTGAAGGGCCTGTAAAAGGTTTTCTATCTGTTGTTTAGAAAGTTCTTGAGGCTTAGGATTGCCTTGAGGCTGCTTGTCTTCTGGTCGTTTGCCTTGTTCTTGTTTTTGATCTCCTTGACCTTTTTTCTGTTCTTCTTTTTCAGACCCATCTCCCTTCTCGTCCTCTGATTCTTTCTCCTTTTCTTTAGACTCTCCCTGATCTCCTTCTTTCTCTTGATCACCCTCTTTGTCTTCCTGGTCGTTCTCTTTCTTTTCCTCGTTTTCTTGTTGATCCTGTTGGTCTTGGTCTTGATCCTGGTCTTGATTTTGATCCTGATCTTGATTCTGTTCTTGCTGTTGTTCTTCTTTTTTCTTTTTTGCTAAAGCGAGGTTATACCGAGTTTCTTCATCGGTAGGATCATTTCGAAGGGCCTGTTTATAGGCTTCTATTGCATTATCGTATTCTTCCTTTTGCATATAAACATTGCCTATGTTATGGAATGCTTTATGGGAGAGATCGGGTTGTGAGCTTCGATTTGCTGCCTCTTTTAGATGACCAAAAGCTTCCTCAATGTGATTCTCCCTGTAGAGTGTTGTTCCAAGATTGTAAGGAGCCTTAGCATAAGTGGTGTCAATAGCCGATGCTTGTCGAAATAACTGTTCTGCCTTCGTTGGAGCACTAATCTTATCGATTCCACTATTGTTGAGTTTTTCAACCTCTAAACGCTGGCCATTTGCGAAGAGCCCGATGCATACGATGATATGAAAGAGTAATTGCTTTTTCATTTTTTAAACCATTGTAGTTTACGCTCAGGAATTAAGAATTCAATGACTAAAATAACAAAGGCAATGGCTATGAACCATTGAAATTGATCTTTATAGTTAGAGTAGGTCTGCGTTTCAAAAGCGGTTTTGTCTAGTTGCGCTAGAAAATCGCTTATTGTTGATATCGTTGCTTCAGTGGTTGGGGTATCGATATAAACGCCGTTGGTACTATCGGCCAATTCTTCTAATACGTCTTTGTTCAACTTTGAGATGACTACATTGCCTTCACTGTCTTTTTTAAAGCTGCCTTTTGCTATTCCTCCTTCGGGAATTGGGCCTCCAGAGGTGGTACCTGTAGCAACCGTGATGATTTGAATGTTCGCCTGATTGGCAGTATCGGCGATGATATCCACTCCGGTCTCATTGTGATCTTCTCCGTCAGATAATAAAACGAGCACTCTACGGGTCTCAGCATTTGGATCGAAAAACGTACCAGCAAGCTTAACAGCTTCTAAAATAGCTGTTCCTTGAGAAGACATCATGTCTGTATTCACTCCTTTAAGAAACATGCGTGCGGCTCCATAGTCTGTTGTGATGGGAAGCTGTGGGAAGGCTGAGGCTGCGTAAGTAATGATTCCGACTCGGTCTCCCTTGAGCTCTGAAAGTGTTTCTGCAACGATGCGTTTTGCCTTTTCTATACGATTAGGAGCAATGTCCTCAGTGAGCATACTCTTTGAGACATCGATGGCAAATACTAGATCAACTCCTTCTCTTTTCACCGTACCTAATTGTGTTCCTATCTTAGGATTGGCTAATCCAATAAAGGCTAAATAGATGGCTAGAAGCATAAGAACGCGCTTTAGTAAGCCATTTTTATTGCTTCGAAGCGGGGCGAGTCTTTCTAGCATCAGGTTCCTTAACTTCTCATCGGGCTGGGCTTTTTTAAGCGTATGCTTTTGCCACGCTCGATACCCTACAAAAAGAAGGGTGACTAGCAGAACAACGATCCCGCCCATAGTGAGGTATTGGGTATGTTCGACTAACATCATGACAGTGCTTCTCTAAAAAGGGTGTGACGTAATAATAATTCAACAGCGAGTAGACTTAAGGCTATGAACACCCAGAATCTAAAGTGTTCTTCGTAGGTGTAATAACTAAACTCTTCGATTTCGCTCTTTTCTAGCTCGTTGATTTGATCGTAGATGGCTTCAAGGCTTTGGTTGTCTGTGGCTCTGTAGTAGCTTCCGCCAGTAAGCTCTGATACGCTTTTAAGGAGCTCTTCATCGATTTCTACTGAACGCATTCCGTATCTGAACGAGCCGTCAGGATTGTAGGCAATGGGGCTTAAAGCATTACCATTAGTTCCTAGACCAATCGTGTAAATTTTGATACCATATTCGAGGGCGAGATTGGCAGCAGTCTCAGGTTCAATGAATCCGCTGTTGTTCACACCGTCTGTAAGCAAGATGATGATTTTTGAAATCGCATCACTCTCTTTTAGTCGATTTACTGCTGTTGCTAATCCCATTCCGATAGCGGTTCCGTCCTCAATAGCTCCGAAGCTTAGCTCAGAAAGTGCAGTGAGTGTAATTTCGGTATCGGTAGTCAGGGGTGTTTTCGTATAACTTTCTCCAGCATATACAACGAGCCCGATTCGGTCACTTTTTCGGTCTTTAACGAAGTCTGAAGCCACTTCTTTCAAGGCTTCAAGTCGGTTAGGTTGTAGATCTTTGGCAAGCATACTCGAACTCACGTCGATTGAAAGAACGATATCTATGCCGCTAGAAGTTTTCGTCTTGGTGTTTACTCCAGCAGTCTGAGGCCTTGCTAAAGCCATGATCAGCGACGCTAAGGCTGCGATACGGAGCACCCAAATTAAAGGACGTAGTTTAGGTTTAAGACCGTTTGATCGCTTAACCGTTGTAGAAAAGTTGAAAAATACAGACTCTTTCGAGCTGCCCTTAAGCTTCCATAGTACAAGCAGTAATAGGACTGCGAAAAGCGCAAACCACTCAGGATTTTTATAAGGAGCTAAAAGGACTTCTCTCATAGTTCGGTAGTTACTTTTATAGACTCCATTATTCTAGCGGCTATTTGTTCAGCCCAACGATCTCCGGTTGGGTAGATAATAACTACTTCTTGAGAAAACCCTTTTCCGCCAAAAATAAGATGGTCGAATGATCGTTCATTCTTCGATGCATCTAGTGCAGTACCGAATGAATGGTAACCCGTGACCTCCTCTTTAGTGTTGTAGATTTCTGATTTGGGTAAAATCGTTGAAAAACCTTTTTCTTCAAATCGAAGGAGTTGTGCTTCTGAAAGGGCCACAAAGTCAATCTCAGATTCACCTTCTCTTTTTTCAATTCGAATAGCGACGGTTAAATCTTCATTAAGGTTCCAAATAAACCCTTCCTCGTTCCTAATTAATGCCTCTGGAGATTCAATACTTACTGGAGGAAAGCCATAACTTGACGAGACCCAAGTTTGTTCGTAGGACTTTTTGAACGGGTTAAGAGTAATGCTATCCCATAGATTCTGGTAGCCGTTTAGGTATCCATAGATGCCAAGTGTCCCTAGTACTAAAACTAAGGTCGAAATGCCGATGATCGTACGCTGTCTTAATCGATTTTTCTTCTGAGGCACGATGGTAAGTGCTTCTAATTTTTTTAGGTAACCCTCCTCGTATGCCTTGATCGTTTGACTGATAAATAAAAGATCAGCACTTCGCTGCTCATCGGTAACCATCTGTTTCGCGAATTTGTAGAGTTCTGCTCGATCAAGTAGTTCCTTCAGACCAGTCTGCTGCTCGTTGGTTTGCTGGTAATAAGACTCGTTTTTGCCGAGACTATCTAGTAGGCCAATGAGCTCCTTGGAGGTTCGCTGCTCGGTAGACAATGTGAGTCTTTGGTGCAGGTAGGTTTTAAAAATAGAAGTCGCTGAGTAGTAAATAGATGCTGACTCGATTACTTCTATCTGCTTTAGGCGATCAATGGAGTCGATTGCCTCTTCAAAGGGGCTAACTACTCGTTTCTTTTCACGAGATCTTTTGAAATAAACAAGAAGCCCGATCGCGATGAGAGCAGTGATCAGCACATAAGGCCAATAATTCTGAGGTTCAGGAACTTTTTGACCAAGAGGTTTAATATCGTACAGTCCTTGGGCAGTCGTATCGACGACCACATCGTTGATTCGAACAGGAATTGCCTCGGTAGTATACGGATTCCTGTTAATGGTGATTTGTTGGGGGGCAATAAGATAATCTCCGGCATCAAACTGAGTAATCTTATAGATTTTACGAAGCGATAGTTGAGGCCTTTTAGACAAGGTGTCAATCGCTGATTCATTGACTACCTCGAGCGGATAGAAGGTTTGCCCTTCTGGAAATAGAATCAAGGCTTCAGGATCAGCAGAAGCGCTAAGCTGTAACTCAATTTGCTCACCAATTAGCAGACTGTCTCGATCGATGGAGGCAGTTACTTCTTGACCATATCCTTGGTGAATAAACAGAGCAAGAACTAGCATTGAGATGATTTTATATGTTGCTAAGAAGCTTTTCATTAGCGATGCTTTGCCTTAAAGAACTGAAGTAGTTTAGAAATATGATCTTCATTTAATTCACAACTTACCATCGGGGCTCCTACTTGAGTAAAGCTCTTTTCAAAGTAGGATACGGCTGAATCAATATCGTTGGTATAGGTTTTAGCGATACTTTTTGACCCGGTATCTACGTAGGTGATGGCATCCTCTTCTAAGGACCTCATAGGAATCAAACCTAAATTAGGCATTGCCATTTCGAGAGTATCATAAATACGAAACCCATTCACATCGTGTCGCTTTGCCAAAATTCGTAGCGATTTTTCGTAGCCAGTATCTAGAAAGTCAGATAGTACAAAGACAATGGTTTTCTTTTTAAGATAACCAGAAAGAGATGAGAGCGCCTTGTCGACACTCGTTTTCTGCGGAGGTTTCGAGGGGTCAGAAAGTACGAGGAGTTCTCTGATAATTCTCAAAAGATGGGCCTTTCCCTTTTTGGGAGGTAAGAAAAACTCGACTTCGTCAGAAAAAGCAAGGAGCCCAACTTTATCATTATTTTGTAGGGCAGAGAATGCGAGAATTGCCGCGATTTCAATGCTTTTTTCAAGTTTGGTAGTTTCGCCACTACCAAAAAGACCAGACGAACTAACATCTACAGCTAGCATTAAGGTGAGTTCGCGTTCTTCTTCAAAAACCTTTGAATAAGGCTCTCTATTTCGTGCAGTAACATTCCAGTCGATCGTTCTTACATCATCCCCGTACTCGTACTTTCTTACTTCACTAAAGGTCATACCTCTACCTTTGAAAGAAGAATGGTATTCTCCTCCAAAAACATGGTCAGAAAGCCTACGAGTTTTAAGAGCAATCTTTCGAACTCGGGCAAGAATGTCAGAGACTTCTAGCATGTTGTTTATTAAGGTACTTTGACCGCTTCGAGAACTTGTTCGATGATTTGAACGCTTCCGATCGATTCAGCTTCGGCCTCGTAGGTTAAACCGATACGATGTCGGAGCACATCAAAAATTACCGCTCTAACATCTTCAGGAACCACGAATCCTCTTCCCTGAATGAACGCATAACACTTCGCTGCTTTTGCAAGACTAATACTACCTCTTGGAGAGGCGCCGAAACTTATCAGTGACTTTAGATGATCTAAACTATAATTTTCAGGATATCTTGTCGCGAAGATTAGATCAACGATATACTGCTCAATCTTTTCATCGAGATAAACTTCGTTTACACTTTCTTGGGCTTTGAGGAGATCTTTAGTACTTAGTACCGCGCTTATTTTATGAGCAGTTGAAGCTAAATTTTGTCGAATAATCAGCTGTTCATCTTCTCTTTTCGGATAATCAATGACCACTTTCAACATGAAACGATCTACCTGAGCCTCAGGCAAGGTGTAGGTTCCCTCTTGTTCAACAGGGTTTTGGGTGGCCATTACCAGAAAGGGCTGGTCGAGTTTAAAGGTTTCATCGCCGATGGTTACCTGCTTTTCTTGCATGGCCTCTAATAGGGCTGATTGAACCTTCGCAGGTGCACGGTTAATCTCATCAGCTAAAACGAAATTGGCAAAAATGGGACCTTTCTTAACATTAAAGGCCTGCTCATTCATGTTATAAATTACCGTCCCAATCACATCGGCTGGCAACAGGTCAGGAGTAAACTGAATTCTACTAAAGCTACCTTTCACTGCTTTCGAAAGCGTATTAATTGCCAAGGTTTTCGCAAGACCAGGTACTCCTTCGAGTAAGATATGGCCCTTGGCCAGGAGACCAATTAACAGGCTGTCTACCATGTGGTTTTGCCCGACAATTGCCTTCGAAACCTCGTTTCTCAATGCCGAAATAAAGGCACTATCTCGTGTTATTTTCTCGTTTAACTCACTAATATCTACACTCATTTCGCTCTGTCTTAGGTTTAGAGGGCGCAAATTGTAAATTCTTATTGCTTTCCCTTGTTAATGATAGGTTAAAAATGCCTGATTTAATAAGGTTTTCACAAAGTTTTGGCTTTTATAAAGTTGTAACTTATAGCCTGAAAAACGGATCACTATGAAAAAACACTCACTGATTGTTGGGACGATGACATGGGGTCGCTGGGGAAGCGCTCTAAACACCACAGAAATGGCTAATCGTATAGAAGGAGCGTTAGAATTGGGTTTAAACCGATTTGACCATGCCGATATTTATGGAGATTACACTACTGAAGTAGAATTTGGAGCGGCTTTAAAACAGGCTAATGTAACTAGAGAAGCTATTGAGCTTATTACCAAGTGCGGGATTCAAATGACAAGAGGTAGAGCTAATAAAGTCAAACATTATCAATACGATACCGCTTATATTATTGATTCGGCAGAGCAAAGTTTAAGAAATCTAGGTACCGATTATCTCGATCTTTTTCTATTGCATCGGCCGAGCCCGCTGCTCGATACTGAAGAGGTGGGTCTAGCAGTTGCAACGCTTTTAGATCAAGGAAAAATAAAGTCCTTTGGCTTATCCAATTTTCTTCCCCATCAGGTTGAAAGTATCATGCGGTTTGCTCCAGTAGAAGCGAATCAGATTCAGTGTTCGATCACCCATACTGATTCGATGTACGATGGCACTCTAGATCAGGCGAAGCATTTGAATATCGAGCCGATGGCTTGGTCTCCACTAGGAGTCCTGTTTAAAAACCCTGATGACGAGGCCGTTGTTCGCATTAGAGCGGTTGCTGATGATCTAATGAATAAATATGATACCGATTTAGCTGGCTTAGCGTTGGCTTTTCTAGCGAAACATCCCGCTAAAATTAGCCCAGTGGTAGGAACTACTCAAGTTAATCGTCTCGCTGACGCAAAGAAAGGTTTTGAGATCGTGTTAGAGCTTGAAGACTGGTTCGTTTTGCTCGAAGCCGCCAAGGGTACAAGAGTTCCTTAGCACATGATTAATAAGCGCCTTTTAATTAAAAATTTGCTCGCTCATAATGACGAGAATAGTTTTTATGATAAAAAGCGCAGTATTTCTATAGGTGAAAAGGAGGGTAAAGCTAAGTTTCTCAAGCACGTTTGTGCTTTGGCTAACACGAACCCTTTAAACAACTCTTACATTGTGGTTGGGGTTGAAGATTTAGACAGTAGCATCGTTGGGGTTGATTTTTTTGACGACAGCAAAATTCAGAATCTGGTAAATGCTTACTTAGATCAACCGCCAAAGGTTTCCTACGAGAATATTCCCTTTCCACATTTACCTGACAATAAGGTAGTAGGTCTTATTACCATTCGATCTTCGGGCAGACTTTGCTCCCTTAGAAAGAATATTTGGAAGTATTATGGAGGAGCTGTTTTTTATCGCGAGGGCAGCATGTCGGTTCCGAAGAACTTCGAATCTGAATTGCGCGATACCAATTCAACCATCGTTCAAGATCTAGAACGCCACGCCGAAAATAATATTGAACTTACCCTAGACGGGGTGATTGATTTTATTCGAAATCGTCATCCTGATATGCCGAGTGATTACAAGGTTTTTAAAGAGCAATTTGTAGTGTGTTGGGCTGGGCAGGTGAAGAAAGTCAAAGACAAGACTTATTACTCACGAGTGGATATCGAATTGATCAATGAACAGGTAAGATTGTTCTATTCTGCCCTTGACGAGATAGAAATTACTCATACCAATGATACTTTCAGTCTAACCGAGTATGTGTTTCTTGGGCTCGGAGATAAAAAATATTATCCGCTCGAGCGATTAGATATTCATTTTGAAGAGAACGGTACTTATCAGATGAATACCGAACTAATTTTTGAGCCTCCACGATACGACACTCGAGAATTATTTCACGTATACAACACGAATAACACTCTGGTTAAGCTTTTGGAGCAAAAAGTGCGGCTTTCTGAAAATCAATTAGTAGATCTGAGACGACTTCCTGACACCTATTTAATCTGTTTCTTAAATGGGTTTGAAGAAGCAAAAGAACAGTTAGAAAATGCTAGAAGACTTATTAAAGACATAGACCAAGATGCTTATGCCTCGCTTAAAGAAGCACTTCGAGTAATTCGAAAAGTAAGGTATAACTAGAGGGATTACATTAGATCCTTCGCTCTCGGGAGTGCAGCAATAGCACCATAGTTCTGCGCCGTAAATGCTCCGGCTTTGTTCGCAATATTCACCGCTTCGGTCATCCACTTCTTATCTTTCAACACGGTTGTTGATGGTGCTTTGGAAAGAGTGGCGAGTAGACATCCGATAAAAGCATCTCCAGAACCTGTGGTATCAATCGCTTTAATGGGGATAGTAGGAATCGTTGCTCTTTGATCACTATTAAGACTCAAAAGCGTTCCTTGTTTCCCAAGAGTGATACATATTGTCGCATTAGTCATATTATGAAAGAATCGGCAAGCCTCCTCCAGATCATCGGTGTTTGCGAGTAGTTTCGCCTCTTCTTCGCTGAGTTTTATTAGGTGCGCCTTAGCGATGAAATGAAGTGATTTTTTCATAAAATCGTCAACATCGAATCGGTGTAGATCGTGACGGTAATTAGGGTCAAAACTGATAAGTGCCTCATTGGCTATCGCCTCTTCTAGATAAGTCGAATAGGTATGTTCTAGGCTTCCACCTAAAAAGGAGGTTGCGGCTCCAAAGTGCACAATTTGCCCTGCTAGCTGGTCGGCTAAGGCCTTGTCATAGGTTAGTTCCCGATCAGCCCCTCTCGAGAACACAAAGTCACGTTCACCATCGGCACCAAGATTTACGAAAGCTAGCGTAGTAAAAGTCGAAACTCGCTGTAAATAGTCTATGCTAACGCCTTCTTCTTCAAGGGCCTCTGTTAAGAAGTTTCCGAAAGGGTCGCTACCCACAGCCCCAACAAAATAGCTGTGACCATCAAGACGACTCACTGCAGCGGCTACATTCGCAGGAGCTCCACCGGCTTTTTTTAGGAACTGATT
>OBOM01000049.1_pt1 | contig 13034 bp, 13 predicted proteins | sample 1535151 | NCBI WGS metagenome assembly OBOM01 (sample SAMEA3275616, study PRJEB22092) | marine metagenome | biome: marine biome; feature: surface water; material: Seawater | collected 2014-06-21T11:30:00+00 | depth 0 m | reverse complement strand
GCGAAGCTATCGCTTCAGATCATTTCATTCTTGCTGGTGAACCAGAGTTGATCGGCACATTTGAAGATTGGATCGGGACAAGCAACTTTGCTGGAGTACAAAGCAAAACTGCGTAGTGCTTCAGAACCCATTTCATTCAAACTTAGTATATATTCCATTTGGTGGGATTAAGGGTTGCCTATTGTAAAATTATCCAGCCTGATTTCTACGTTCTATCAGTTCGTGCATTAACATATTCGTCAATGATCTGTTATGATACTGATGACGAAATTACGAATATTTATGCTAGAGGTTAGGTGTATGATTAGAGTTTACTTTTCTATTCTTATAACATTTTTTCCGTCCACCTTGATGGCAGATATGAGCGACGTCCGCCGTAATACTTTGATCAATATTTGCACTACGGCACAGAAATCATCTGATCTGGGAACCATTCGCAACGTCGCTAATCAGCTTAAGAATGCAGAACGACCTGCTAACATAATGTTGGGCAAACAGTATGATGAATGCTTGTTGATCGCATATGGTGAGCCAACATCATCTGTTGATGTAGAAGCACTATTAAAGAAGATAAATGAGACGGCAGAGCAATTGGATGCTGATTGTCGTAGTTTACTGAATGCTTCTCCAGATGTCGCGCTCAATAATCCAATTTGTAGGGATCTACTTGTTAAGTGAGGTCGAAATTCAAGGCATATGTATTATACTTTGCGATCCTGATTTTGCTCACGGTTGTCATCATCGCAAAGATGAAGCACATGACCCGGTAGCTTAGTATGCTGTTTGATTGATTTGAAAAGATTGGCAAATTGGCCAGTCGCATTTCTATCGTATTTATGATTGTTTATACCAATCATAATCTGCTTTTTGATATTTTAGGAAATATTCTAGCTGATCATCATATTCGCATGGATTTACGGTCAGGCATTCTGTTTCGCCCGCAAAGTAAATTTTTGGCATATGAGTATACTCCGTGAGTAACTTTAGTATCCTTTGCTCTGTTTCATACGCATGTATTAACCCAATATTGATGTCTAGGATTTTAGAGATCGAGTATGGCATAGCGACATTTGTATTGAACCTTTTCTCTACCGATTGCGAAGTAATGCCGATTTTATAAAAATGCTCATTCTCTCCAATGCATTCAATAACATATAAGGAGCCTTCTAATTGAATATTGTTCTTTTAAAGTGAGTGGATTGTGTCTCCAACCCGCTTGATTTGAGCATTCCGCAAACGTTAAATTTGGGTGATATTCATCGCACCACTTATGGCGCTCTAGAACACTGTTTCATCGAGGCAGCAAGAATTAATCTCGTGAGAGTCTAGTGTATAACATAAAGGGATTGCTTTTATTCAACAGGCATCATCACTTCGTTTCGGCGAAGAAAGAATGGCATGAACGGTCCATTGTATGTTGCCTTGATTGGATCGCCGCTTGTCTGCACGCCATCTCGTTTTAAGGCTTCATCCAGTTTGTGAGCATTGCGAAAGAAGTTTTGATCACTTGATCTTCCTGAATATCGCGTCACCGCGTACGTTTGACCTTTCACCATTACAAGCCTGACAGCATCAGATGTTGGGCGTGGGGCATCTTCCATAGTAAATTTGGTAGGCAGAAAAAAACGCATAATGCGATCACCATTTACCTCTAATTGGGTGACAGGTGCAGTCATATCGATTTTAGTCGATTGCGTGACTGGAATTGTCATGGCGACTTTGCTGTTTAGCTCGTTAGCGCCTGAAATATATTTAAATAATAGTGAGAATGCTCTGTTTTCACCGCTACCTTCTAATGTTTCCACCGCCAGTCGGTCTTCATATTTCCGAATTTCATAATCATTTGTCTGCGTTATGATTGTATACTTTGGTTCCTCCAGTGCCATTACTGCTGAACTCCAAATCAATGAAATTGTAGTTATGAGATACTTCAATTTATGCACCTGTAATTCGACCCAACTAAACGGCACGTCATGATGCTGCAACAGTGAGGCTCAAATCGGATACACGATCGTATCGTGTTTCAGCACTTCAACGCGGTGTCGATTGGTGGTCACGTAGATTTGACCTGCTTCCGTCATCTCAGCGTTGGAACTTAGCAATCCAGCGGTTTGTGCAATTTTTATGATCGTGGAAACATCATTTGTACCATGTTTCGCACCGATGTCTCTCATCAACCATTCACGCGCCCAAAAGTTTCTCATGGCCTTCATAGCAGCCTCCCAAAGTTTAGCGTCGTGTATGTTATGTACGCCAGCCAAATACGGTTGGATCATAAGTTATTCGTTACTAGAATTGATCTGGTAAGCGAAAACGAGCGTAAACCTAGCATAACTCTTCGTAGTTATTCCCTATCCAACTTGGTCGCGGCGGGCTGCTGCGACCTTTTTTGTTCGTTTTGCTGAGTTGTGACGTATTCTACTTAGGTTCATTCTTACAAATAGATGCGCAGACCGCCAAGGTGAGCGGTTACAAACAACTCTATGGCTCCTGTTATGTTGGCTACGTAAAGAGACTTCGCCTTGGGTTCGTTAAGGGGCGGTCACCCGTTGTATTCAAGTCGCGCGAGACCGCCTCTTTTCCTATTTCTTTTGAAATGGCTGGCGTGTCGCTGACAACTCTGCTTCACATTGTGCTCTCAATATGATTGCTTTGACCATCTTCTGCGTTTCACTGAGTGTGGTCCAATTGCCTTGGTTCCCGCCACACAAAGAGCAATCACAATTATAGTCTTGTTTACGCCCAGCCAAGCCGCTGAACCCATATAAAGGTATCATTCTATTTCCAATCTGGCTTACCATTGACCGTCTTGCGTGTATTTAGGCACAAGCCTTATAGAGCTGTCAGACGTCATAGCATTGGCGAAACTCGTGCGTCAGCTCGCTGGTCAAAACCACTCATTCATACATCGAAGCTGATGCTGGCGATCGGAATATCAATGGTTGAGGTGCGTATAATGGCATCCTGGAGGCCTGTGCTTGTTAATCAGATAGAGTTTGGTCAAGTTTTTGGTACTTTCTGACCTCGGAGTAAGCAGCGACGGCGCAGAGAACTGTTAGCACAATCAATAGCCAATTTCCGCGCCCTTCAAGCAGCGTATATGCACAAACAAGAAAGCCTGCCACGAACATAACGAAGCGATAGATTGAAGGGTTTCGACGACTTGCTTCTCGCGCAGCTTTTCTTTCTGGGCTGCCCGTCAACAATTCTTTCAAAAATTTTGAAGTAGACATGCTTTTTCTTCCGCTAGGTGTACTTTGACATCACATAGACGTAGTGTCGAAGCACAACAATATCGACACTCTACAACTCGAAGCATTGGACTACAATACGACGACGAGGCGCCGACAAGTGACGCGTACTAATGCCAGCATCACGGCTGCGGTGCACACCTGCAGGCGGACAGGGATCATCCGCGCAGTGCAGTGGTTCATCATCTAAAACCGCACAACGGCGATCTCGAACTGTTCTTTGATTTAAATAACCTGCAGTCGGTCTGTTGGGCTTACCAAAGTGGCGACATACAGAGCGTGGAAGCCCGTGGATACGATAGCACCATCGGAGTTGATGGTTGGCCTACCGATCCAAAGCATCCGAATTTAAATTAAACAGCAGCAAACAGACGCTTTGCTGAGGCTTCAATTTGTTTGCGCATTTTGGTGTTTGCAGCTTCACGGTCTTGTGCGTCTAGTTCAGCTATTACGCTTTCGACTTGCGCTTCTACAAAAGATGCACGTGAGATGCCCATATCATTCAGGTCGCGTTCTGAAAGATGTGCCAATGTACTTATGGCGGCAGTTTTTGTGCGTGAGATTACGATTGCACGGTAGATTTTATTAAGCATGGTAAATACCTTTGCTGGCTTAGATATAGAGTGCGCCAGTTTTGTTGAAGTTTGCGGCTGAGTTTTCGCCTGATTTGATCATCCAGTTAACGACTGCTGTCCAAAGTTTTGTCATTGTTTCGTTCCTTTTGTTCATGGCTCATAGGTAATAGAGCATGACCTAAATGACATCAGACAAATTGGAATTGTCGCTATGCATTGAACGCATAGATCAGAATGTGTTTTGCATATCTAAAAGTTTGCCTATCGATCTAAGGCATTCGAGCCTGTGTTAGATATGATCTAGGAACTTAATATCGCGCACCGCACCGTTGCCCAACACTTCCAAACACTCTTTGTATTCTGGGCTTTCATACCACTGCAAAGCAACATCGATGCTTTCCCAGATGCCTACAACAGTACGTTCCTGCTGCCCGCTTTCACGGAGTGCAACTGGATAACCTCGCGCTAAAAACTGACCACCGTATTTCTGTACGGTAGCTGGTGCCATCGCCGCGTAAGCCGCTAGCTTAGCTTCGTCAGTTATCTCTTTGTAGGTTACGATACATACAACTTTTGACATATTTGCCTCCACTATCGATCCAAGGCATCCTTATGCAACTTGAGTTGCTCCTTAACCTTTGGGTCATCTAGCAAAAGGTTTCCTTCGTGATCTTTGATGCCATGTACCGTTTCCGCAAACTTTGATCGGCAGCTTTCACTGAACTCAGTAAACGTCATCTTTTTACTGATTGTTTCTTGGCTTTTATCCATTAGTAACCCCCCAGTTTCTAACAACTCTTTAATGCTATGATTTAGATTGGGGATGCGTCAATCAATAATGTACAGCACACACAAACGTGTGTACGCAATCGTCTTTTTGTACGTTCAAGGAACTTTTAGCTAGAAACGCACATCATCGCGATATGCGAAGTGCTTTTCCTCGATTGGCTTCCCATCAACCTGAAACCAATTTTTCAACAATGCACATACAAAGATCGTTTGCAGTTCAAGCGGAAGATATTCGGGTGCTTTAACAGGTCCAACGTAATCGGGTTCGTAGAGTTTATGAAACATTGATATCTCTCGTTTTGTTGGCTGGCGGTGCGTTAACAGCCTTTTGTAACAATGGAAAGACAAATGGCGAGATTCCGTGTTTCTATTAGGCAGCTACAGCCTAATCTGCTGTGCTCTGAAGCTAGCAGACCTGATAACGTCACTTTCACAAGCGTATCGTGTGTATAGATCATGCGGTTGAGGACGTATGCCCACGCGCTGTAAGTCGAGCCTGTCAGCATCCCAGCAAACCCCGATGTTCAATTGCCTGATCTTTCTAGGGTTCATGGGCTTTGAATGATCATGAATGGCAATCAACAACTGTTTTTTTTCGTTAGGGGTTAAGTCGAATTGGAACCCACTAATTTCGCCATCCAGTAGTCTTTGCGCATACGCAGCGGCTCTGGGGCCATGCTCAGGGTCGTCAAACTCGTTTTCACGGTGAGTATCGTGCAATAGGGCAAATAGTTCAACTATTCGTACGTTAGCACCAGTCTCAGCTGCTAGAATACGTCCGTTGTATAAAACCCGCATCCAATGGGCGTAGCCATGATCGCCAAAGTGATCTAACTTGTATAATTCGCAGCAGTGTTCAACAAAGTCCTGTGTGACAATATCTGACACGTCTGGTCTTAATACATCTACCTTCACCGAAGATGGCATGAGCAGGGGTTGCATGGTTTTGGTTATTACAGGCAACCCGAGATCGTTTTTGATCTCAGCCATCTTTTTTGTGAAAATGGTCGCAACTTCATGACCGTACGAGCGTTTGACGGTTTCAAAAATCTCTATTTCTACCCATTTCAAAAAAGGTACTGCCAAGACAGTATCGTCAATGTTGGCTCTGATCAGCTTTAACGTTTTTTGGCGTAAATCATCACAACCGCTCATTATTGGTAGCGGCAGTCTCGACCAAAAGGGCTGTAGTTCACTAAATGTGCGAACCTTCATGGCTTGATATGCGCAACCGAGTGTTAACACAGCTGGGTGCCAATCTTCGTAACCTACATAACGACCTGCGCCGCCCATACGATGAAAGTAATCGCAAATATGGTTCTTGTAGCAGTCCGCGATCGTTGTGTGATCCATTGAGGCTATCCATGTTTAGAAATGGTATAATTCTTAGAGCAGTTGTTATCCTGTCTATAAAAACAATAAAACACAAATGATGCAGTGGCACATGAAAGTGCAAAAGTGCGAGCGTCGCGTTTTAAATTCGTTTGTTCCGTTACTGCTTGTTGTTACTCCTCGTCTGTATGGCACTTGGCAAATGAGCATGACAGGCGCGCTGCAACATTTGGGAATGGCAAACAACGTAACCGATCACAGGCTTAATACACGCACCGTGATGATGGGACCGATCAATCGGTTTTTATACCTAAATATGAATTATCACGTGGAGCATCATATGTTCACGATGATACCTTACTATAAGCTTCCAGCTATAAGAGAATTGATCAAACAAGATTTACCCGAAGCAGAGCTAGGCATTTTTGCAGCATACAAACGACTGTTACCACTCCTTTGGGAGCAGTTGGCAGATAATAAGGCTGTAATTGTTTACGACTTACCGAAAAATGCTGTCTCTTATCGCGACGAAGTTAAATACTTGCTTCCTCATTGAGTATGAAACTGATGCTCGGGGTCGTTTGTCTGACGGTACCCCACGATCTGCATTTAAAACGTCATTATAGCTAAAATAAAGGTCGTGCGATCCATGGCTTGCTGTTACTGAAATCACACGACATATTTTAATGCAGTTGATTTTTAGGAACACGTTACAAAATTTGAAGCGATACAGAATAAGATTGTCTTTGCGTCGTAAAACTGCGCCATAATTTGATACAGACGGATGATCAAAAAATTGGCTCGGAAACGTTATTCGGACGAAGATAATTTAAAACTTTTGCTTTAGATTTAAGTTCACATCCATCGAGGAATGGATGTTGTTAGTGCGTGTTGCAAAGTAGGTGTATCAGACAAACCTTATTATGGCTGATTAAAAAGTAAAGTGGCATTGGTCGATTATAGCTCAGCGAGATCAGGTCTCTGTAGAAAGAAAATGATCGTCTAATGAAGATCGAAGCGGAAGTTGAGTTGGACTAATTGATCTTGTGGGAAAGCATAGATGTTTAAAGTCAAAGGTTTGAATAAGGAGCTTCAACGACAGCCCGTTATTTATACAAGACAACAATTCAACACATCTGAACCACGTACTTTTTAAACCGATTTTAAAGGTCGGAAAGTCAAAGGTAATTCGCTCTGACAACAGCTCTAAGTTCATTGTTAAACATCTTCAAACTTGGTTTAGACAAGTGGGCATTGAACCAATTCAAATTTCTAAACGCCTACCTTGGGGAAACGGGTATCACGAACGTTTCAACGGTAAGTTACGGCATGAGTTTTAAATGCAGAATGGTTCAAATCCGTCCACCAAGCGCAAACCGAATGCACTGTCTGGCTCAGGCCGCGTCACAGTCTGAAGCTGTGACTTCCAGTGCCTGCAATGGTCGTGGTATTGTTTCAGAAAATTGCCGTTAGACAATTGAAGGTCGTATCTGAGGTCCTACTTTTGTGATATGAACCTGCTGCACGTTAATAATGTCACGAAGAGTTTTGAAACTGGTGAAGGAACACTCAGTGTATTACGTGGCGTGTCACTAGAGCTGATTTCAGGAAAAAGCCTCGCCCTTACGGGCGAGAGTGGTTCTGGTAAATCGACGCTGTTGTATCTGATTGGTGGCCTTGATGTTCCGGATCAGGGACGGATTCAAATCTTAGGGCGGGACATCGCAAATCTTGATGATCCATCGCGGGCAGCGATACGCCGAGGAACTGTTGGCGTTGTGTTTCAGCAATTTAACCTTATCCCGTCCTTAAACGTTGCAGCGAACCTTTCGTTCCATGCACGGTTGTCGGGATCTGAGGACAAGTCGTGGACCGAGCATCTGGTACATTATTTGGGTCTTGGAACACTCTTGAATCGATTTCCTGAACAACTTTCAGGGGGACAACAACAACGCGTTGCGATTGGACGAACCCTCGCGGCGCGCCCTGCGTTGGTATTGGCCGATGAGCCGACGGGAAACTTGGATGAGGCAACAGCCGATGTTGTGATGAACCTATTATTGGAATTGGTTCAAGAATCCGGTGCGGGCCTTTTGATGGTGACGCATTCACCACGTCTTGCCGAGAGATTGGATCAACAGGTGCATTTGCAAGCGGGCTTAATTGCGTGATAAGAGCAGGCGCACACGCATTTTGGTCGCATTGGGCACGACATCCATTGCAGTTAGCCGTAGTCATAATTGGATTAGCGCTGGCCACGGGGTTATGGACGGGGGTTCAGGCGATTAATGCCGAAGCACGAGCAAGCTATGATCGAGCGGCTACTACATTGGGCCAAACCCAATTTTCGCACATCACTCGAAATGATGCACCACTCAGGATCAAAGATTTTGTTGTGCTGCGTAGGGCAGGGTGGTTGGTTTCCCCACTTGTGCGGGGAACTTTAAGGGGGACTGGTATTGAGGTTGTGGGGTTTGACCCATTTACCGCACCAATAAACACCACATTTCCAGATTTAAGCGGTGACGGAGATCTAAGTAAATTTTTGTCGTCTCCGGGGATGATATTTGCTCACCCTGATACGGTGGACCTGTTGCCAGAAAACGTACCGCCCGTGCGTATATTGGAGACTGTTCCACCAGATCAGATATTAACGGATGTCACAATCGCAATGTCACTTTTAAAGAGGGACACCTTGTCATCCATACTTGTTCTTGGCGTTCAACCAGAACGGCGTTTGCCGCTAGTCGATGTGAACGCTGAGTATATAATCACGGAGCCTGCACAGCGCTCAGATATGGCAAGGCTTACTGATAGCTTTCATCTTAATTTGACAGCATTTGGATTGTTATCTTTCGCCGTGGGTTTATTTATCGTTTATTCCGCAATTGGGCTTGCTTTTGAACAGCGTCGGGTTCTTTTCCGAACGCTGCGCGCATTAGGGCTTTCACGGTGCAGCTTGATGTATTTGCTTGCGTCAGAAGCCCTGGTACTTGCAACTCTTGGCGGTGGGGTAGGTGTGGTGTTAGGATACATTATGGCAGCAGCATTGTTACCAGGTGTGGCCGCAACGCTGTCGGGTCTTTACGGTGCTTCGGTATCAGGAAGCCTAAGCCTTAATCCTTTTTGGTGGTTGATTGGTTTTGGAATGGCCTACTTTGGCGCTGCCGTCGCGGTTTCTGGCAACCTTTGGCAAATGTCTAGGTTGTCCATATTGGCACCTGCTATGCCACGTGCGTGGTTGGTTGCAGGTGCAAATACTGCACGGTTGCAGGCAATCGTTGGATCGTTCCTCATACTTTTGTCGCTCTTGCTTGGTATTTTTGGGGAAAGTTTGATCGCAGGCTTTGCCTGTCTGGCCGCAATGCTGTTAGGGGCGGCTCTCTTGGTACCACTGGCCTTGATGTCGATTGTATCGCTCTTGTCGCGCAGTTCCCGAGGCGTCATTTCGCAGTGGATATGGGCAGATACACGACAGCAAATTCAACCTATGTCGCTTGCTTTAATGGCACTTATGCTGGCTCTTGCCGCAAATGTTGGCGTGTCCACAATGGTCGGCTCATTTCGTTCTACTTTCACAGGGTGGCTTGATCAACGCTTGGCCTCTGATCTCTACATCACAACCCGTACTTCAGCAGAAGCGGTTGCTTTCCAAGAATTTGTGAGCGCCGACGTAGAAAGCATCTTACCAATCGTATCCGCCGACGTGCGCTTGGCGGGATCGCCAGGACAGGTTTTTGGGATAAAGGATCACGAAATTTATCGCGCGCATTGGCCGTTGCTGGAATCTGTACCTGATGTCTGGGACCGAGTGGCACAAGGCGATGGAATTCTGGTGAATGAACAGTTGGCCCGCAGGGAACAATTGTGGACAGGGAACACGTTGAAACTTGCCGCAGATTTTCAATTTGAAATCGTCGGCGTGTATTCTGATTATGGTAATCCTGCAGGGCAAGCGTTCATAAATTATGAGATATTTGAAAAACGCTACCCAGATATTACGCCATTACGGTTCGCCCTAAATGCAGATAATCCATCATACCTACGCGACAAGATTGTTGCCGAATTTGGATTGCCACGTGACAACACAATTAATCAACAAGAGGTCAAGGCCTTTTCGATGCAAGTGTTCGAGCAAACATTTTTGATCACCAACGCGTTGAACGTTTTGACCTTAGGCGTTGCTGGGTTTGCATTGTGGGCATCGCTGACTACGGTGGTTGGAATGCGTTTGCCGCAAGTGGCCCCGGTATGGGCGCTTGGGTTTACCCGTAAAAGTATTTCGGTGATTGAAATGAGCCGGTCATTACTTCTTGCGGCTTTGACCGCGGTATTGGCGATCCCGATTGGGCTTGGGCTTGCTTGGATTTTGCTTGCTATTGTCAATGTTCGGGCTTTTGGATGGCGATTGCCCATGGAATTATTCCCTTGGGACTGGGCTCAGTTATTTATCTGGGCTCTAATAGGGGCGACCCTTGCCGCGGCGATGCCTATTCGAAAGTTGATCAAGCTGCCACCGTCTGAATTGCTAAAGGTATTCGCAAATGAACGTTAAGGCTTTTTTCCTAACTTTGTGGTTTGTGATATGTACAAGTTCTGTGGTTGCGCAGGGATTTGCAGGCTTGGGTCAATCGGTCGATGGCTATGCGTTGCCTAAACCCGATAAAGTGTTCACATTCCCTGATGATCACGGTGCGCATCCTGATTATCGCATTGAATGGTGGTATTTAACAGCCATTCTTAATGATGATGATGGTCAGAATTATGGTGTACAATGGACGTTGTTCCGAACATCCTTGGATCCCGATGGAACTTCGCAAGTTTGGATGGGGAATGCGGGCATTACCACGCCTGCTGAGCACTTTACAGGCGAAAGACTTGCACGCGGAGGAATAGGGCAAGCGGGCGTTACCACCGAACCTTTTGCTGCCTGGATTGATGATTGGGGCATGGTAAGTAAGGCGGGGGTAGGCGATCCACTTGACACTTTGGAATTGACCGCAACTTTGCCAAATGCGTCCTATACTCTTGATCTGAATGCAAATGGACCAATGATTTTTCATGGCGACAATGGATATTCAGTGAAATCAAACAGTGGACAGGCAAGCCATTATTATTCTCAGCCTTTTTACCAGGTTCGGGGCACATTAAATTTGCCCATTGGGGATGTCGCGGTCACCGGATTGGGATGGTTGGATCGTGAATGGTCATCTCAGCCACTTGATGCGGATCAACTTGGATGGGACTGGTTTTCATTGCATTTTGACAGTGGTGAGCGTTTGATGGGTTTCGGACTTCGCGATGCGAATGGACAATCATTTTCATATGCAAGTTGGATTACCGCAGATGGGGACGTAACACCCTCAAATGATTTGCGCATAACGCCACTACGATGGGCAAATATTGCTGATCGTGTGGTGCCAGTGGATTGGCGATTGGAATTGCCATCACAAAGTTTGGATATCACAACGAAAGCCCTGAACGATGACAGTTGGCAATCAACCTTATTTCCGTATTGGGAAGGCCCCGTTTTTGCCACAGGTTCGCATCAAGGGCGGGGGTATTTGGAAATGACTGGATATTAACCAGCGTGGTAGGAAAAAAATCTCATGCTGTTGAACAAAATCTGGTTGTTCTTAAAATGGGCATTACGCATTTTATCCGTAGCGATTAAATTTGTTGTACCCCTAAAAATTAGTTATTGAATAATTCTCGATCAATCCAAGTTCATTGGTATCAATGTGGATAAACTGCGATGTATCGCTTACTTACAATCATTCTATGCTTTTTCTTGTCAGGATGCGTCGATAAAATGGACTACGCAAATTCTCCCAATTTTAATGTACAAAAAAAACGGTTTCAGCATCCTGCAGGTGATCCTAGTGATAAGACTGTCGCAGATCTGTTTAAGATGGTGAGAGAGTTTTCTAATCGTGCAAGCGATCAATCAGAGAGACAGGGATTTCCCGTTACTTACTCTGATCAGGCCACTCTATCCGCATTTTCCGAAAGTGTGATATGGATTGGCCAGTCAAGTATATTGTTGAACCACAATGGTGTTACGATTTTGACAGACCCGCATTTTTCAGGCCGCGCATCACCAGTTGGTTTTGCTGGACCCAAGAGAGTTACCCCAGCTCCATTTGAAATATCCGATTTACCTGTCGTTGATGTCGTTCTGATCAGTCACAACCACTATGACCATCTAGACCGTACAAGCATCGTGGATTTGATTGCCTATCAACCGTCAATCAAGTTTTTCGTCCCCCTTGGGCTTGCCAAAACGCTAAGAGGATGGGGTGCAAAAGACGTAACAGAATTAGACTGGTGGCAGGCGGTCATATTGGACGGTATGGAAATACAACCGACACCGGTTCAACACTGGTCAAAACGTTCATTCTTTGATCGAAATAAATCTCTTTGGGCGGGATGGATGGTGAAATGGAGCGATTTTTCATTCTATTTCGCAGGGGATAGTGGATATTCAGACGACTTTAAAGAAACATCCAAAAGATTAGGTGGTCCAACATTAGCAGCCATTCCAATTGGTGCCTATGAACCGCGTGATTTTATGAAAGCTGCGCACATGAACCCGGAAGAGGCCGTGCAAACCTTTGTTGATCTTGGAGCAAAATATGCCCTTGCCATTCATTGGGGAACTTTCAAATTAACAACAGAGCCAATGGACGAGCCAAAAGTGCGATTGAGGCAAAGTCTGACGAAAAAAGATATCGCTTTGCACCGGTTTCGCTCCCTACAACATGGCGAAGAATGGCGAACCCCAATTCGTGGAGATACCCATGTCAAAAGATGATAGTCTGACACCATATCAATTACCGTTTCCAACATAGGCTCTAGAGGAAATTGTTGTCCCTGACGCGGCTGCGCTTGATGAACGCGAGTGGGTCCCGCAGGCAAAAAATGTATGGTTCCGTCCGCTGTGTTTAAACCGATCACAAGGCTATTGGATGAATTTACTGAAGGTGAAGCAGGCTGGTGTACTGTCGCGTCATCGCCATGCACAACCTGTGCATGGCTGGGTAATTAAAGGAAAATGGCACTATCTAGAGCATGATTGGGTGGCGAC
>OBOM01000045.1_pt1 | contig 13654 bp, 14 predicted proteins | sample 1535151 | NCBI WGS metagenome assembly OBOM01 (sample SAMEA3275616, study PRJEB22092) | marine metagenome | biome: marine biome; feature: surface water; material: Seawater | collected 2014-06-21T11:30:00+00 | depth 0 m | reverse complement strand
GTTAGTGGACGAAATATCATACCTAAAAGAGGAGGGTTGCTTCCTAAATGGATTACCGAATTAAAAACGGCGAGATTGTCTGTAGAACCGTCTGAGGTGCCAATAAGATTGGCAGATCGCAATCCGCAAAGATTATTAATTAGATGGGCCCGTTCTCGTTTAGGAATCGATTCTATTTGCGTCGAATCAAACTCAATCATTTTGTTTAACATTACTACTGTTGATGTTAAACAAAAATAACTAAAAAAGGCGGTCATTAGACCGCCTTAGTTATATTCTAATCTGCTTCGAGCAGAAGTACGTTTTGTTAGCTTAATTTATCGAAAAGAGATTGCATTTTCTCAGTCTCTTCTTCAGCTAAAACAGGATCTACTAGAATTCTTCCACTGTGTTCGTCAGTGGTGATACGCTTACGTGAAGCGATTTCTACTTGAACCTGAGGAGGAAGTGTAAAGAAAGAACCTCCAGAAGCGCCTCTGTGAATAGGAACTACTGCCAGACCATTTTTCACTGAACTTCTGATACGCTTGTACGCAGTAAATAGTCGCTCTTCGATGTCTGTTCCGTATTTTTCTGAAAGTTTGATTAGCTCTTTTTCTTCTTTCTCAGTCTCAGCAAGGATGTTTTGAAGTTCACCTTTCTTGTGCTCTAGGTGCTCTTTTCTTCCGTTCAGCTTTTCGGTAGTTTGCTCGATACTCTCATTCTTATGCTCAATTTTTACTTTGAATTCACGAATGTGTTTTTCAGCAAGTTGAATTTCTAATTCTTGAAATTCAATTTCTTTTGTTAATGAATTGAACTCTCTGCTGTTTCGAACGTTTTTCTGTTGTTCGGCGTATTTCTTCATAAGAGCCTTAGCTTCTTCAATCGAATTTTTCTTCGTTGCGATTTCAGAATTTAAGGTGCTAATGTCTTCTTGAAGTTTTGCAAGTCGAGTGCTTAAACCAGCAACTTCATCTTCAAGGTCTTCAACTTCCATCGGAAGTTCTCCTCTTAGATTTTTAATTTCATCAATTCTTGAGTCGATAAGTTGCAAATCGTAAAGAGCTCTTAGCTTGTCTTCTACGCTCATTTCTTTATTCTTCGCCATACGGATAGTACCCTACAGGGTTAGTATTTATTTCAGATAAATTGACGGCAAAATTACTAAATTTTTCTTGAAGGTATTTAGCAATTGCGTTTTTTGTAAATCGCTCAGATTCAAAGTGTCCGACATCGGCGAGCAGGAGCTCTCCCTGGGGTTTGAAAAAATCGTGATATTTCAAATCTCCTGTAACGTATGCATCTGCCTTTTGTCGAAGTGCTTCTTCGATGGCAAATGCGCCACTTCCCCCTAAAACAGCCACCTTGCGAATCATGTTGTTCTTGAATTTACTATGTCTAATCACCGGTGTTTTAAAGGTTTCTCTGACTTTTTTCAAAAATGATTCAGAGTCTATGGCTTCTCTTAAAATTCCGATCCGTCCCATTCCGCTTTTATCGCCATCAGGCAAGAGAAAGGAAACTTCGCTCAGTTTCAACTGAGTTGCCATTAAATCGCTAACGCCTCCGATTACTTTATCTAATGCTGTGTGCATCGCATAGATACTAATATTATAGGTGATTGCTTTTTGAATGGCCCGTGATACATAGTCGGTTTGATCGATACGTTTTAACCCATTAAATAGTATTGGGTGGTAACAAACTACCATTTCACATTTCTTTTGATGAGCTTCTTCGATGACTTCTTCGAGTGCATCATGACAGATAAGGACTCCACTGATGTCTAAGGTTGTGGATTGATATAGCCAACCAACGTTATCGAAATCTTCGGCGCCTGCTAAAGGAGCCCACATTTCGAGTGCATTTGAAATATCGGTGCGTAGCATAGAAAAGAAATGAGCCACTAATTTATTATAAATTCGCATATGCATATGTTGAAACTCGCTCTATCCCCATTTTCATGGCTCTATTCGATAGTGGTCTATTTACGGAATAAGGCTTTTGATTTAGGGTGGTTCAGTTCTAAGAGGTTTTCGGTTTCAACCGTGGTTGTTGGTAATTTGAGTTTTGGAGGAACCGGTAAAACACCAATGATCCTTTGGTTGATAAAGGAGGTTTTCACCTCTAAAAATGCAGTAGTTCTAAGTCGAGGCTATGGCAGAAAATCAGTGGGTTTTAAGTGGGTGAAAAGTGAATCTATCCCCGAAGAGGTAGGCGACGAGCCCTTGCAAATTTTCAATGCTTTTGACCAGCTCCCTGTTGCCGTTTGCGAGGATAGAAAGCTCGGAATTGAGCGAATTGTAAGTGACATCTCTCCTGAAATAATTTTGCTCGATGATGCCTTTCAACACCGCAAAGTCAGTGCAAAGGTGAACATCTTACTTACTACTTATTTGAATCCGTTTTATAATGATTGTTACTTTCCCAAGGGGAAGTTAAGAGACCATAAGACTCAGGCAAACCGAGCAGATATCATCGTGGTTACCAAATGCCCGGAGAACCTTACCAAAAAGGAAGCCGAAAGGATTGAAAATCGTCTGAATAAGTGGTCTTCAGCCTCAGTCTTTTTTGCCACTTTAAAGTATCCGGCATTAAATAATGAAACCTTCAATTCACTTAGATCCGCAAAGAATCTATTGATAACCGGAATAGCAGACGCAAGTCCTCTGGAGTCTTATTTGTTAGATCTCGGTATCTCTTTTGATCATTTGCGATTTAAGGATCATCATGCCTACCAAGCATCTGATTTTTCAAACCTGAATAGTTATGATCAAATACTTACGACTGCTAAGGATAAAGTGAAACTAGAGGCTGTAATTCCCAATCAATTCATTCAAGTAATCGAGGTGGAACATTCGATTTGCTTTGATCAAAAGGATGAGCTTATCCATTTAGTTCTACGAAAGACGTTTGATGAGATCAATTAGTCGGCTACTGTATCCCGATTCATTATCGTACCAGCCGATGACTTTTACCATTTTTCCGATGACAGAGGTCATTTCTGAGTCGAATACACAGGAGTATGTATTTCGAAGAATATCAACAGAAACGATGGGGTCGGTAGTATAGGATAAAATGCCTTTCCATCTAGATTCTTTACTTGCGTTTAAAAAGTGCTGATTAATTCTTTCTACACTCACCGATTCCTTCACATTAAAGGTTATATCGGTTAAAGAGCCATTTGATACAGGTACGCGTATACCGCAACCTCCCATGGCGTCAGATAGATTAGGAAATATTCTAGTTAGTGCCTTTGCTGCACCAGTAGTCGTTGGAATAATCGAAGCAGGAGCAGAACGCGCTCTTCTTAAATCTTTGTGATACTTATCGTGTAACGACTGATCTGAGGTAAAGGAGTGAACAGTGGTTACATATGCCTGATCAATGCCACATAAATCTTCAATGAGTTTAATCATTGGTGCTGCATTATTCGTGGTACAGGAAGCCCCTGAAAGTATTTTATTAGATAAGTTTACGGTTTGATCATTGACTCCTAATACCACCATTGGTATGGTATTTTCTTCAGGAACAGCCGCGAGGATTACCCTTTTTGCCCCTGCGTTTAGATGTTTTTCTAGGTGGCTACGATCCTTAAACTGCCCGGTAGATTCTATGACTACATCAATGTTGTGAGCACCCCAATCGATGTCTTCGATATTTCTCTCATTGAAGAAAGCAATAGGTCTATTATTTACTACTAGCTTTTGATTTTCAACCTGAATGTTCTTTTCAAGAATCCCGAAAATACTGTCGTATTTTAATAAATGGGCTGCTGAATCTACACCGCCTAGCTCGTTAATAGCGACTACTTCTAGGTCTTCACAATCTAAGGAAAGTCTTAGGAATCGTCGACCAATTCGGCCTAAGCCATTAATGGCTACTCTGGTCATTAGTTAACGTGCTTATGCGCTTTGTACGAAGAACGAACTAGTGGTCCACTCTCTACATGTCTAAATCCTAATTCAAGACCGTACTCTTCGTATTTCTTAAATTGTTCTGGGCTAATGAAGTCTTTGACAGGTAAGTGTTTTTTAGAAGGTTGTAAATATTGACCAATGGTTACTACATCCACTTGATTAGCTCTCAGATCACGAAGAGTTTCGTAAACTTCTTCTTCGGTTTCACCTAAGCCTAGCATGATTCCCGATTTAGTTCTTCTTGCTCCTGCGTTTTTGAGGTAATTCAATACCTCCATACTTTTTTCGTATTTCGCTTGAATTCGTACCTCACGGGTTAGACGCTTCACGGTTTCAATATTGTGTGAAATCACCTCTGGGCCTGCCGCGATAATTCGATCGAGATGTTCGGTGATTCCTTGAAAATCAGGAATAAGGGTCTCTAAGGTGGTAGATGGACTCATTCTTCTTACTGCCCCGATAGTCTCGGCCCATAGAATAGATCCCATGTCTTTTAAATCATCTCGATCAACTGAGGTGAGCACCGCATGTTTAATTTTCATGATTTTAATAGAACGCGCAACCTTTTCAGGTTCAGCCCAATCTACTGATTCTGGACGCCCAGTTTTTACCCCACAAAATCCACAGCTTCTTGTACAGATATTACCTAATATCATAAAGGTGGCAGTACCTTCACCCCAACATTCACCCATATTTGGGCAACTTCCTGAGGTGCAAATGGTATGCAGGTTGTATGTGTCTACTAAGCCTCTAAGTTGCTTGTATTTCTCTCCAGTAGGAAGAGTTACTCGCAACCATTTCGGTTTTCCTTTCTTAGTAATTTTTTCAGGGGTAACTTCCATTATTTTCTTTTTGACAAAATTAGGAGTTATTCTTCAAATTATCTGCAAGAGACCTCCTTGCTCTTAGTAATAAAACCTTAATGTTTCCTTCAGATTGATCGAGTCGATTAGCAATTTCAGCAATAGGCAGTTCATCGAAATATCGCAGCTGAAGAACGGTCTGGTGCTTAGGTGTTAGTTTCTCAATTCCAGCTTTGAGCTGACGATCCTGAATTTCATCTGCTTCTCTTTCTTCAAGGGTAGTTGAGTCATCAATAACTTCAGAATTCTCTTCTATAAACGCATCGAAAATTTCACCCTTCTTTCTAGATCTGAGAAGGTCAATGTGTAAGTTTTTTGAGATGGTGATGAGCCAAGTATTGAATTGAAAATTGGAGTCGTAACGATCTAATTTGTCAAAAGCCTTTGCAAAGGTTTGAATACATAAATCTTCAGCATCAAAGGGATCTACGTTTCGGCTAAGATGAAAACGATAAACCTGATCCCAATACTCATTAAGGAGTTGATTGAAAGCAAGTTGATTCCCTTGTTTAGCTTCTAGAATCAGTTGTTGTATTTGATCCTTACCCAAATTAGATTAATTAAGGGCTTCTTTTTTACATTGCTCCGAAGGAGCTTTTCCGCAATAACTGCAGTTTTCACCCTCTTTATTAAGGAATGGGCTCTGACTCGCACAAGTTCCCGCGAACTCACCATCTTTTTTAGCCCATAGTTTAATCGCGATACCAGCAACTGCTAGGAGTAAAATGCCGGCGGTTAATAGAACTAATTTCATAGCGCAAATTTACGAACAAACTAGAGAATAGTTACTTCGGGTTCTAGTCTAATTCTAAATTGATCAAATACTTTTTTTTGAATCTGAATAGAGAGATTGGCGATCTCTGTACCAGAGGCATTTCCTTTGTTGACTAGAACCAATGCTTGTTGGTCGTGAACTCCTGCATCTCCTTTGAAATAGCCTTTGAATCCGGCTTTTTCGATTAGCCATCCGGCTGCCACCTTGACACCATCAGATGCAGGGTAAAGCGGTAAATCGCTGAATTCACCCTTGAGTTGAAGGGCAAGGTCTTCTTTGATCACCGGATTTTTGAAAAAACTACCAGCGTTTCCTAATTTATTGGGGTCGGGTAGTTTCGATTTTCTGATTTCAATGACTAATTCTGCAATCTTTTTGGGGGTGGGTTGAATTTCTGGATGGTCCTCAAAATAGTTTTTAAGTGGAGCGTAGGTGATGTTTAATTCTGCAGCTTTAGATGGGAGTACATAGGATACCGCCCAGATAATAAAACGACTTTTACCTTCGTTCTTGAAAAAGCTATTTCTGTAACCAAACTGACATTGCTCCTTAGAAAATTGAACCCAAGTTAGATTTGAACAGTCTAATGCAAGGCAGGATTCAAAAAATTGATTTTGTTCTACCCCATATGCACCTATATTTTGAATAGGTGCGGCTCCTACACTACTCGGTATCAATGAAAGATTTTCTAAACCACACAGATCTAGTGAAAGTGTATACTGAACAAGATCATCCCAAGACTCACCAGCTGCCGCCGTTACTTTTACTAGGTCATTCTCCCAATTTTCGGTAGTAATTCCTTTGTTTGCAATCACGATGACGGGTTGTTCGAGATCCTTAGTAAATAGGATGTTACTACCCTTTCCTAGAATCAACGCGTTGGGGTACAGCTGTAGAGCTTCTACCAAAGCTTGTTTACTTTCAACAGTGATTAGGAGAGGAGTTTTTACAGATACTCCAAAAGTGTTGTACGGTTTTAGGTCGATCACTTTATATTTAAACGTTGGTTTTTTTATAGGAGTTTAAGGCAATTTCTAATAATCGAATAGCTCTTTTGAGTGATTCTATCTCTAATACATAGGCGATGCGCACTTGATTAATTCCTTGTCCTTTTGTGGCATAAAAACCGGCTGCAGGGGCGAGCATGACCGTTTCACCTTCAAATTCAAAATGTTCTAAAAGCCATTGTGAAAAATGTTCTGCATCTGACACCGGTAGCTCTGCAATTAAATAGAATGCCCCTTGAGGATCAGACACTCGAATCCCATCGATTGCTGATAATCCTTCTTTCAGTACAAGCCTTCTATTGTTGTATTCCGTATTGACCTCTTTTAAATAGGATGGAGGAGTTTCTAAAGCCGCTTCACTTGCAATTTGGGCTAATGTCGGAGGAGAAAGTCGAGCTTGCGCAAATTTCATAATGCAAGACCGAACTTCTTTGTTTTTTGTCACCACGTAGCCAATTCGTGCTCCGCACATACTGTAACGTTTAGAAACAGAATCTACTACAACAACGTGCTCTTGCATGCCTTCGAGAAGAAGCGCCGAATGAAATTGATTTTCACCGTAGACAAATTCTCTATAAACTTCGTCAACAATCAAAAATAAGTCGTGTTTTTTGCACAGGGCAGCTAGAAATTCAAGCTCTTCTAGCGTATATACATAGCCCGTTGGATTTGACGGGTTACATATTAGAATCGCCTTGGTACGCTTATTGATTTTGGATTCAAATGCCTCACGATTGGGTAGGGCAAAGTTATTGTCGATGGATGCAGTGACTGACTTTACAACTAAATTATTTGCAGCTGCAAATCCGTTATAATTCGCATAAAAGGGTTCTGGGATAATAATTTCATCTTCGGCGTCTAATAGACTTGCCATAACAAAAGACAGTGCCTCAGAACCCCCGGTAGTGATAATTAAATCGTCTGCTGTAACATTTGCACCAAAACTGTTATAGTAGGATGCAACTTTAGATCTGTGCTCATCACTCCCTTCAGTTCGACTGTATGCAAGGGTGTCTAAACTTAAATTCTTTATCGCATGAATAGCACTATCTGGTGTCTTTATATCGGGTTGTCCGATATTTAGATGAAGTACATGAATACCTCTATTCTTAGCTGATTGAGCGAAAGGAACGAGTTTGCGAATAGGGGATTGCGGCATCGCACTTCCCTTAGCAGATATCTTAGGCATACGGTTTTGGTAGTAAAGGTACCAAATTAGTCGATGATATTCCCGCTGATTTTAATGCTGTAAACACCAGAACTCTCACTTGTTATCAAGGTAAGTACCTTTCTGAACGGGCCTTTCAAAAGATCATTAGAAATACGAATCCCTATACTATCTCTTCGGTTAGGCTGAATGAAGTCAGGTTTATAAACTACGTCGTATCCGTAAGATACGTGGGTTTCTAGAAGCTTAACCGTATCCTTAGAGCGGTTATTGAAATGAAGGTAATGCACCCTAGGATTACTCTTTGAAACAGATCCGATGGTAATTAAGTCTGATTCAAAAGCTAGCCTAGCCTCTTGTGCGTGCATCTTTGTTGTAAAAATGAACGAAGCTAAAAAGAGTACAAATATAACTTCTTGCCGTCGCATGATACAATTTTAAAGTAATGTGTCTTAGAGGCAAATAACTTTTATAAATGATATGATCTTTCCTATTTTTGTCGGTATTTGACGAATCACCTTATCCTTATCTTTTCCCTATGGAAATAGCTGCCCAATATAGCCCTGAGAACATCGAGCAAAAATGGTACGAACATTGGATCGCTAATCAGCTTTTTGAATCGAAAGTTGATGAGCGCGAGCCTTATACCATCGTTATACCTCCACCGAATGTCACAGGGGTACTCCATATGGGGCATATGCTGAATAACACTATTCAGGATGTTTTGATTCGTCGCGCTCGACTGCAAGGAAAAAATGCCTGTTGGGTGCCTGGTACAGATCACGCCTCTATTGCAACAGAAGCAAAAGTGGTTGCCCGACTAAAGGAGCAGGGTATTGAGAAATCTTCACTTTCTAGAGAGGAGTTTTTGAAGCACGCTTGGGATTGGACCGATGAGTATGGAGGGGTTATTCTTAAGCAGTTACGACGATTAGGTGCTTCATGTGACTGGTCTAGAACCAAATTCACCATGGACCCAGATCTTTATGATTCTGTGATTAAGGTGTTTGTAGATCTATATGATAAAGGGTTGATTTATAGAGGGTACCGAATGGTTAATTGGGACCCAAAAGCCCAAACTACCCTTTCTGATGAAGAAGTGATCTACAAAGAAATGCAGGGCTCACTGTACTACTTAAGTTATCGTTTTGTAGAGGGAGAAGGCGAAATAACCGTTGCTACTACTAGACCTGAAACGATATTTGGCGACGTTGCTATCTGTGTCAACTCTGAAGATGAACGATATCAATCGTTAATTGGTAAAAAGGTTCGAGTACCGATTTGTAATCGTGAAATTCCTATTATCGCAGATTCCTACGTTGATCCCGAGTTTGGGACAGGTTGCCTTAAAATTACTCCCGCGCACGATATCAATGATAAAACTATCGGAGATAAGTTCGACCTAGCCATCTATGACGTATTTAATGCAGACGGAACGCTCAATGCTCATGCCATGCATTATGAGGGTAGAGATCGTTTTGAAGTTCGTGATTCAATAGCTGAAGAGTTAAATGAACTCGGATTGTTAATTAAGAAAGAGTCACATCTGAATAACGTTGGTACTTCTGAGCGCACAGGGGCTGTTATTGAACCAAGGTTATCAGATCAATGGTTCTTAAAGATGGAAGAGTTGGTCAAGCCTGCTATAACTTCTGTACTTGAAGATCATTCGATTCAACTTTATCCGAAAAAATTCGAAAACACCTATCGCCACTGGCTAGAGAATATCAGAGATTGGAATATTTCTCGACAGCTTTGGTGGGGTCAACAAATCCCTGCCTATTACTACGGTGATGGCCAAATGGTCGTTGCGACCTCTATAGAAGAAGCCGTTGAAAAAGCGAATCAGCTAGCAAAACAGAAAGGAGAGGCAAAGACTTATACTGCTGAAGATTTGACTCAAGATGAAGATGTTTTAGATACTTGGTTCTCTTCCTGGCTTTGGCCGATTAGTGTGTTTAACGGTATCCTTGATCCTGAAAATGAAGAGATCAACTATTATTATCCTACCCAAGATTTAGTCACCGGTCCAGATATCCTCTTTTTCTGGGTAGCTCGTATGATTATTGCGGGTTATGAGTACCGAGATGCGCCACCATTTACTAGCGTGTATTTAACAGGATTGGTTAGAGATAAACAAGGCCGAAAGATGAGTAAGTCTCTAGGTAATTCTCCAGACGCTCTAGGTCTGATTGATACCTATGGTGCAGATGCAGTTCGTGTCGGATTATTACTCAGCTCCGCTGCCGGTAACGACTTACTTTTCGACGAATCGCTATGCGATCAAGGTCGTAGTTTCGCTAATAAAATCTGGAATGCATTTAGATTAATTAAGAGCTTTGAGGTAGCTGATATTGAACAACCTTTATATGCCAAACAGGGGATTGAATGGTTTGAAGCGTCCTTTGCCGCAGCATTAGAACAGATTGAGGATCACTATCAGAAGTACCGTATTTCAGATGTTCTGATGAGTATTTATCGTTTGATATGGGATGACTTCTGTTCTTGGTTGTTAGAAATTATCAAGCCAGTATATGGTAGTCCCATTGATCAAACCACCCTAAACCAGGTAATTGATATTCTAGACAGGCTGTTAGTTACTTTGCATCCATTTATGCCGTTCCTTACCGAGGAACTGTGGCAATCTTTAACATTAAGAGACTCAAAGGACTCGATTTGTGTCGCAAGTATGCCTAAGGCAAAAGTGTATAAACAAGATACTTTAAGGGCCTTTGAAACGTCAAAGGAGGTGGTTAGTGCGATTCGATCCATAAGAAAAGAGAAGAGTATTGCCTTTAAAGAGTCGTTAGAGCTCCTAGTGACCGATGTTATTGATTTTGAATTATATGCTGAGGTAGCTGCTAAGTTGGCCAATACGAGTTTACCTCAAAGGGTTGAAGCGGCTCCAGGGGCTTGTTCTAGTTTTAGAGTGAGTAAAACAGAGTTTTTTATTCCACTGAGCGAAGGGGTAGATCTTGAGGCAGAACGGGAAAAGATTCAAAAAGAAATTGATTACCTTAAAGGATTCTTGGCTTCAGTAGACAAGAAATTAAGCAATGAGCGATTTGTATCAAACGCCCCTGAAAAGGTTATTGAATTAGAGCGTAAAAAGGCCGCTGATGCTCAAGAAAAGATTGAAGGATTAGAGAAGAGCCTTGGATTACTTCAATAATTCAGCGATAATCGTTTCACCTCCCTTGACTTTTTGGTCGAGAGATACATTCATTTTGGCGTCATTGGGTACGATCACGTCTATTCGTGAACCGAACTTGATAAAGCCTGCGTCTTCACCGGCTTTAACGGCATCTCCGACCTTAGCGTAATTAACAATTCTTCGTGCAAGCGCTCCTGCAATTTGTCGATAAAGTATGGGCTCACCACTCGGATGCTCAATTACCACTGTGGTTCTTTCATTGTGCGTGCTTGATTTTGGGTGCCAAGCTACTAGGTATTTTCCATGATGGTATTGACTGTAGAGTACCTTTCCATCAAATGGATATCTCGTCACGTGAACATTTAGTGGCGACATGAAAATTGAAATCAGTGTTCTTGGTTCTCCAAAATATTCATGATCGGTAAAAGGTTCAATTTTGACTACCGTACCATCAGAAGGTGCGAGAATACCCTTTTCAGATTTTGGTGAGTTTCGCTTAGGGTTGCGAAAAAACTGTAAAATGATGATCCATAGAAATACACCAGCTATTATTGGTAAACTACCCAGAATTGTAGACTCGATACTCATACCTAGCCAAATACATAAAACCAAAACTAGCGTAGCTAGTGCAATACTAGGGTAACCTTCTTTGTGAAACATAGATGTTTAATTAAACGATTAAAAGTAGATAAATGACTGGAGATAGATAAATCAAACTATCGATACGGTCTAAAATCCCTCCATGTCCGGGAATGACTCTTCCACTGTCTTTGACATGAGTTAGTCGTTTCATTTTAGAAGCTACTAAGTCTCCAAGGTTTGCTAGAAGACTTGTAGTGAGGCTCAGAATAAACCAGTGAGGAAGTGGAAGGTATTGATTCAAAAAATATCCGATAAGAATGGTTGCTATTGTGCCTCCTATATAACCCTCTAAGCTTTTGTTCGGTGAAATAGAACTGACCTTTGTTTTTCCAATTTTTGATCCGACCAAATAGGCCATAGAATCGTTCGTCCATACTAGCAAAAGGATGCCCAAACACCACATGGCGTCGAGTTGGTAGATTAAGAAAAGGTTGAATATCCCTAAAACAGCATAGAGTGGAGAGAAGTATCGGTGAAAGTAATTGTTCTTGCACTTTTTAAGAAGCATGATGCTCATAAGAAGCGTAGCCATCACCCCGGAATAAACAAAAATGGTTTTAGACTCACTGGTATAGGCAAGTAAAAGAATCACCGAGGACCCGACAAAAACTAATTGCCTCGGAAGCCGAAACATTCCCCTTATTTCTAGGGCCGCACCGATACCTAGTAATGCGCACCACATAAAAAACACCTCTTCTCTAGGAACATATATAGCGCCTAAGAACAACAAGATATACACTAATCCGCTAATAGATCGAAGTACGAGGGTGTTCATTTAGAAGTCTTCTAAAAGCAGAAGATATAGGTTTTTGGTTTTGGTTCCGTAATGCATGAAGTCATCTTTATTCTCTTGATTAACTTCATTATTTTTGAATGAGGTGATCTTAGTGGGTAAAGGACCTCCTAAATGACGTTGTTTGATGGATCGAAGCGCTTCTGAAATGGACGCTACCATTTGAGAAGTACGAGCAAAAACAATTAGATTTTCGGGCAGTTCCTCGTTTTTTATACCTTTTAATTGCTTTGAGCAAACGAGTACAGATCCTTGGTTTGCGATAAGGTGTTCACATTTTGTGGTGAAAATCGTTGGTTTACTGTACCTGTCAGTGAAATGAGCAATCGAAGCGTAACGATCGATAAGTTCTGTATCAAGACATAGAATGTCGTTCTCTTGCCAACTATTTTCTTTGATGATATCGTCGAAAAAGCGATCTACTTCTTCTTGCTTTTCACAGTATAAAAACTTTCCACCGCTGGCAGTAAACTCTCTAAGAAACAGCTCATCGACTGGTAATGATTCTGATTTACTCTCTTTGGGAGCCGACGTATTCTCGTCAGATTCGATTTTCTTTCCAAAGATGCGATCAAAAAATCCCATTATGCGTCTAGGCCTTCTTCTTTATTTTCAGGTGTTACTTCTGTCTCTTCCTGAGATTCTTCGGATTGTGTTTCTTTCTCGAACGGACGTTTCCCGAAAATCTCCTCCAAGTCGTCCTTAAAAATAACTTCTTTTTCTAACAATCGCTCGGCAAGCTTGGTGAGTTTATCCTTATTCTCTTTGAGAATAGTAATTGCTCGTTGATATTGACCTTCTATTAGATCAGAAATTTCTTTATCAATAGTTTGCGCAGTTACTTCACTGTAAGGTTTTGTAAATCCATATTCGCTTTGACCGCTTGAATCGTAATAAGTTACGTTGCCAATCTTATCGTTTAATCCATAAACCGTAACCATCGCACGTGCCTGTTTGGTCACTTTTTCTAAATCACTGAGTGCTCCTGTAGAAATAGTGTCGAAGATAATTTTCTCCGCAGCACGACCTCCCATAGTTGCACACATTTCGTCTAGCAATTGTTCAGGTCGAACAATCTGACGTTCTTCAGGTAAATACCAAGCTGCTCCTAATGATTGACCTCTAGGTACAATGGTAACTTTAACAAGGGGAGCGGCATACTGTAGCATCCAACTAACCGTTGCATGGCCTGCCTCATGAAATGCAATGGCTCGTTTTTCATCTGGAGTGATGATTTTACTTCGTTTCTCTAATCCTCCTATAATTCGATCGACAGCATCTAAAAAGTCTTGTTTAATAGTCTCATGTGCATCACTTGATGAAGTGATGGTGTAACCAGTTTTGCCGTCACTT
>OBOM01000044.1_pt1 | contig 13841 bp, 14 predicted proteins | sample 1535151 | NCBI WGS metagenome assembly OBOM01 (sample SAMEA3275616, study PRJEB22092) | marine metagenome | biome: marine biome; feature: surface water; material: Seawater | collected 2014-06-21T11:30:00+00 | depth 0 m | reverse complement strand
TGTAAAACCTGGCACACAGTCTAGAAGATTTACTCATATTAATGATACTGTTCGTATTTGTTATGAGGCTTTTAAAGCAGATAGGTGCAAGTATTACAGTATTAGCAACAAAAAATCTTATTCAATACTAGAAGTTGCAAAAATGTTTAAAAGTAAAATCAAGTTTTTAAAACCTAGATTAGGTGAAAGATATGCATCTGCTTTGACCAAAATATCAAGTAATAAAATGGTGAGCTATCGGAGATTCAACGGCTTCGATAACTGCAGGAGTTGGTTCTTCCTTAACAGACTTTTCTAGCTCTTTTTCGGGTTCTGTGGCCGGTAGCGTTTCAACTGGAATAGATTCAGTTTCAACAGGCGATTCAGGTCCCCCTTCAGTTTCTATGATAGCAATTATAGCTCCTACTTCAACCACCTCATCGATAGCGAATCGCTGCTCAATTAAAATACCGGCATATTCACTAACTACTTCAGAGTCAACTTTATCGGTAGCTACCTCAACAATAACCTCGTCTTCTTCTACACGGTCACCGACCGATTTGATCCAATTGGTTATAGTAGCCTCAGCTACACTTTCGCCCATTTCAGGAAGTCGAATCTCAAATTTCGCCATGGCTACAAAGTTAGCAATTATCCTTTATCGTAGTCGAGTGGAATACGATTAGAAATGCTTCGGCCAAGGGTTATTTCGTCTGCATATTGAAGTTCGTCACCAACTGCTATACCTCTAGCGATGGTAGAAAACTTCAAACTAAGACCAGCTAATTGCTTGTAAATGTAAAAGTTAGTAGTGTCCCCTTCCATGGTAGAGCTCAGTGCAAAAATAAGTTCAGTAATCCCCTCAGTCTTCACTCGTGAAACCAGGGAATCAATAGTAAGGTCTGAAGGTCCGATCCCGTCCATCGGAGAAATCTTACCTCCAAGAACGTGGTATCTCCCTCTGAACTCAGAGGTACCCTCAATTGCAAGCACATCCCTGATGTCTTCAACTACGCACAAGATTCCTATATTTCTTCTAGGATCCACACATATTTGACAAATTTCGGTATCCGAAAGTGTATGGCAATGTTTACAATTTTTAGAGTTTTCTCGTAAGGAGAGTAAGGCTTTGGAAAGATCTTCAGTCTGTGTCTGAGGTCTATTTAATAGATGTAATGCTAAACGAAGTGCAGAACGTTTTCCTATTCCAGGGAGCAATGAAATTTCATTCACCGCATTTTCTAATAACTTTGAGCCATATTCCATTTTTCAAAAATACTAGAAGCGACTCATGAATCCCACTCAAATTTTTATTCTTCTGATTGCTTATTTCGGTTTACTGTTTGTGATCTCATACATTACTGGAAAAAGCGACTCTAACGAGGCCTTCTTTAAAGCCAATTCAAATTCACCTTGGTATCTAGTTGCCTTTGGTATGGTCGGCGCTTCTTTATCTGGAGTAACCTTTATTTCGGTTCCGGGCTGGGTAGGTCAAACGAGCTTCACCTACCTTCAAGTAGTAATCGGATATTTTTTCGGATACCTTGTCGTCGCCTACATTTTATTACCTATTTATTACAAACTTCGCCTGCCCTCCATTTATAGTTATTTATGTGAACGATTCAATCCAAGTACACAAAAAGTGGGAGCCTTCTACTTCTTAATTTCTAGGGTAATCGGAGCTTCTTTTAGACTTTATTTAGTAGCACTTGTGTTGCACACTTATCTATTTGAGCCGCTTGGAGTACCTCTAGAGGCCACCGTAATTCTTTCAGTTGCATTAATTTATGCCTACACTTTCAGAGGTGGGATTCGAACCATTGTGATTACAGACAGTCTACAGACCTTTTTAATGCTTCTTAGTGTTGGCCTAAGCATCTATCTCATTTTAGATGAGCTAAATTTCAGCGTTTCCCAGTATTTATCTTCTGCTTCCTTTGAAAGTATGAGCCAAGTTTGGGTAACCGAAGACTTCGGAAGAAGTGATTTCTTTCTCAAATCACTGATCGGAGGAATGTTTATAACCATAAGCATGACTGGACTTGATCAAGATATGATGCAAAAAAATCTAAGCTGTAGAAATTTGAAAGAAGCTCAGAAAAACATGCTTGTTTTCAGCACAGTACTAGTGGTAGTGACCACCCTATTTATATTTCTAGGAGCTCTACTCTATTCTTACGCAGAGGTGATGGGAATTGGGATACCTACTCAAAATGGAGTTACTAGAACCGATTTATTGTTTCCAGAAATCGCACTGAAAGGAAACTTAGGAATTTTAGTTTCAATATCCTTTTTCTTAGGTTTAATAGCTGCGGCCTACAGCAGCGCTGACAGCGCGCTTACCTCTCTAACCACATCCATATGCTTTGACTTTTTAGATTTAGCAAATGACAACTCTAGGGCAACTATCCAAAAACGAAAGTGGATTCACCTAGGGGTAGCTATCCTTCTGATATTGGTAATCATCGCATTTAGTTACTGGGTAGACCAAAATGTAATTGATAGTCTTCTTACCGTGGCTGGATATACCTACGGCCCTTTACTGGGATTATTTGCGTTCGGACTTTTCACCTCGCATCAGATCAAGGGCAACCGAGTTTTCCCGATCTCTATTGCATCGGTGATTCTGATTACATTGATAGCTAATTTACCAAGCGACTTTTTAGGAAATTATAAACTAGGGTATGAGTTGTTACCTCTCAACGGAATAATAAACTTCAGTCTACTTTACTTATTTCGATCTAGAACTTCATAATTACACTACCCCAGGTAAATCCACTACCGAAGGCCGCAAGAACCACAAGATCACCAGCATTTACCTTACCTTTTTCCCAAGCCTCAGTTAAGGCGATTGGAATAGATGCAGCCGTAGTATTACCGTAATGCATAATGTTATTGTAAACCTGATCGTCAGACAATCCGAATTTAGATTGAATAAACTGAGCTATTCGAAGATTTGCTTGATGTGGAACAAGCATGTCAATATCTGAGCTTGTTAAACCGTTGTGCGCTAGACCTTCTTTAATGACTTCTGAAAAACGCACAACCGCATTTTTAAAAACGAATTGTCCATTCATATGTGGCAAGTACGACTCATCATTCGGGTCATTATCTTTTAGAATATCTGTTACCCATCGCTTACCCATTCCAGGGGCAATTAAAGATAATTCCTCGGCATGAGCACCTTCAGAATGCAAGTGAGTAGAAAGTATTTTACGATTTTCATCTTCGCTTTTTGAGACAATCGCTGCTCCTGCCCCATCTCCAAAAATAACAGATACCGATCGGCCGCGGGTAGTCATATCTAGTCCTTGACTGTGTAATTCAGACCCAATAACTAATATATTTTTGTACATCCCTGAACGGATATATTGATCAGCCACAGAAATTGCATATACAAACCCAGAACATTGATTTCTTACATCTAGAGCTCCTACTGTTTTCAAACCTAAATCGCGCTGTACAAGAACACCCGGGCCTGGGAAATAGTAATCAGGACTAAGGGTTGCAAAAATGATAAAGTCAATTTCATCTTTATCGATTCCAGCGCGTTCGATGGCTACTTTAGCCGCCTCAACACCCATAGACGTGGTGGTGTCTTTACCTTTAACGGCAAATCTTCTTTCTTTAATACCTGTTCTTTCAGTGATCCACTCATCACTGGTTTCAATGATTTTCGAAAGATCGTCATTGGTTACCACCTGTTCAGGCACATAGTATCCCAATCCTTTGATATAAGCGCTGTTCATAAGAATAATTTAGGCTTTTAAAGTTAGGCTTAATTTGGCAAATACTTGAGATAAGCCTTGGTATCTACCTCTGCCTCTAAATCGTAAAGCAAATTATAAAGACCGAAAAAGGTGCGATTCATGTAAAGAAAATGCTTCGAACCTCTATTCGAATTCATCTTACGGATGGTCTGGTCTTGAGAGAAAAATTCAGCCATTTTACCAATTCCGTCCCAGAATTCTGGATTAGCGAAATCAAATCGATCTCCATTAAACGGTGCCGTGAAAAGCTGTAGCATTTCTCTAAAAAGTTTGGTAAAATAAGTTATTTCGTCTGCTCCATCAGATGGCACCAACATTTCAAGCTCGTATAGTTTTGAAAGGAAAAGATCCTGGTCTTCCATGGCAGAGGCATCTGCTAATTCAAAGTAGGGAGTGTAAAACTGATCAGGTATTTCTTTAATACATCCAAAATCAATAACAATGAGCTCGCCTTGCTGATTCACCAAAAAGTTACCGGGATGTGGGTCTGCATGCACCGCTTTCAGGCCGTGAATCTGAAACATATAAAAATCCCAAAGCGACTGACCCAAAGCTTGGGCGACATTAGCATCAAACTCGCCATTAACGAAAGCACCGAGGGGCACTCCATCCATCCAATCCATTGTTAAAATTCGTTCAGAAGAATACTCAGGATAGTAATGCGGAAATCGCAAATTAGGAATATGACTCGCCTTTGAGGTAATAGATACACTCATATCGAGCTCATGTATATAGTCAGTTTCTTCTTTGAGCTTTTCTTCAATCTCCTTGAAATACTTCTCTGACTCTCGAGCTCCCATATTGAACATTCTGAGCGCGATAGGTTTTACTAAGGCTAGGTCTGATGAAATACTCTCAGCAACACCAGGATATTGAATCTTTACGGCCAAATCCTTACCGTCTTTACAGGCCTTGTGCACCTGTCCAATAGAAGCAGCGTTGATTGCCTCGTAATCGAAAGAATCAAAGATATCCTCTGGTAACGCATTCATGTATCGCCTGAAAGTTTTCTTAACTAATGGACCAGAGAGCGGCGGAACTGAGAATTGAGAGAGCGAAAAACGCTCTACATACGCCCGAGGTAATATGTTTCGCTCCATGCTTAGCATCTGAGCTACTTTTAGAGCACTTCCCTTAAGCGTTTTTAAACCATCGTAGATGTCCGAAGCATTATTCTCATTTAAACGATCTTTTGCCTCTTCTGAGCCTACTAGTGATTCCCCGTAATATTTGAGGTAATTGCCCCCAATCTTAACTCCAGTTTTGACCAATTTACTCGCCCGCTCGAGTTTGGATGTAGGGATTGAATCTAAGGTCTTCATTTAGCAAACAGCTCCTTAGCCAAGAATTTGCCCAAATCGATAACATTTTCTAAAGGAGTGTGATCAAAAACGTCAAATACCGTATTGATCGATTTCTCAATAGCTACATCGGTTTTTTCAAAGCTCGGTGAATCATCCTCTAAATTGAATTTTAAGATAAATAAAAACTGAGCCCATGCGGCCTCTGAGAAAATTTGGGTGTTATGCTTGGTGAATGAAAACTTTTTCTCCTCATTCCCTTCCTCGATAAGGGTTGTAGCAAACTTTAAAAACGAAGTTCTAAGTTTAGAAAGTTCAGAAAGGGATTGTAAGCTCTTGATCCCTTGCTCTTTTTTTAAACTAAACAGTACATAACTCCTATTGAGCGTAATTAGTTCAAAAAACGAGAAGTAATAAGCTAATAATTTTGATCGTCTATCATAGCCCTCATACTGCTGATCTCCTTCGAGAGCCTTCATGGTATTTTCATGGAAAGCCAGCCAAACCTCTTTGGCAAGGATCTCTAAAGAACCAAAATGCTTATAGAATTGGGAATCCTCAATTCCCAATTGAGAACAAAATTTGAAGACTGACTTAGGAACTACTTCATGTTCCAGGCAAGTATTCATGTAATGCGAAACGATTTCTTGTTTTGAAATCTCTTTAGATTTGGCAGCCATAGCAAATGTGTTTAGACAAATTTAATTAACCCTGAACAAAAAATGAAATAGATAAAAGTCAGAGAAAAAGAAAACGCGCTATCTGTAGAAATGATAACGCGTTTTCAACAACCTAACCAATAAATAAACAAACTGTTGTGTTTCTTTTTCATAGCAAAAATTCCACAACACTTCAAATATACATTTTGTTTATTAAAATCCAAAAATAATTAAACATAATTTTTAAAATAAGTAAATCTGTCAGTTTGTCATTGAAGTATGGCTTGGTACTCTTTTTGAAATTTATTGTGCAATTAATCATTTGAATAAAACTTATGGAAAAAGGTAAAATCAACGTTTCTGTGGACAATATATTTCCACTGATCAAAAAGTTTCTTTACAGCGATCAAGAAATATTTTTACGAGAGCTCGTTTCTAATGCAACGGATGCGACCTTGAAACTTAAGCATTTATGCAACATTGGGGAATCTACCGCTGAGTATGGAAACCCAAAGATCGAGATTAAAATCAATGAAGAAGAAAGTACTCTTCATATCATCGACCAGGGTATTGGTATGAATGAGGGAGAAGTTAGAAAATACATTAACGAAGTAGCCTTTTCTGGCGCAGAAGAATTTCTAGATAAATACAAGGATAGCGCTAAGGATAGTGGTATTATAGGCCACTTTGGTCTTGGATTCTATTCCGCATTTATGGTAGCCCATAAAGTAGAAATTATTACCAAGAGCCATACCGATGCCCCGGCCGTTCATTGGAGCTGTGATGGATCACCAGAATTTGTTCTTGAACCCTCAGACAAAACCGTTAGAGGTACTGAGATTATTCTCCATATTTCTGAAGATTCTAAGGATTATTTAGAAAAAGGAAAAATCAGAGGTTTATTAGAGAAATACAATAAGTTCATGCCTATTCCTATTAAAATGGGTACAAGAACTGAGACCCTTCCTAAATCTGAGGGGGCGAAAGAAGAGGATCCAGCACCCACTAAGGAGGTCGATGATATTGTAAATAATCCGAATCCTGCATGGACAAAATCGCCAAGTGATCTCAATGATGAAGATTACAAGAATTTCTACCGCGAGCTCTACCCGATGCAGTTTGAGGAGCCCTTGTTCAATATTCACTTGAATGTTGACTATCCATTTAACCTAACTGGTATTCTTTATTTTCCAAAGCTATCTAATGACCTAAATATTCAAAAGGATCGAATACAACTGTATCAAAACCAAGTTTTTGTCACCGATAATGTAGAAGGTATTGTACCTGAATTTTTAACCATGCTTAGAGGAGTTATCGATTCTCCGGATATCCCGCTGAACGTGTCTAGATCTTACCTTCAAGCAGATGGTGCCGTTAAGAAAATAAGCTCATACATCACTCGTAAGGTTGCCGACAAACTCACTTCTCTGTTCAAAGATGACCGTAAGTCATTCGAGGAGAAGTGGAACGATATTAAAGTAGTCATTGAATATGGAATGCTGTCTGAAGAGAAATTCTTTGAAAAGGCAGAAAAGTTTGCTTTATACCCTTCGGTTAACAACGAGTACTTTACCTATGAAGAGTTAGAAGCCAAAATTAAAGATGCTCATACCGATAAGGACGGTAAACTTGTACTTCTTTACGCATCAAATCTAGAAGAACAACATGCTTACATTGAAGCTGCAAAAGAGAAAGGTTACACTGTTTTATTATTAGACAGCCCAATCGTTCCTCATTTACTTCAGAAATTAGAAACCTCTAAGGAGAATATTTCATTCGCCCGAGTTGACTCAGATGCTGTTGAGAATTTAATCAAGAAAGAAGAGGAATCGATCTCAAAATTAGATGAGACTCAAATCACTACTTTAAAAGAAAAGGTAGAAGACATTGTAAAGGATACTGGATATATCATTCAAACCGAAGCACTTAGTAGCGACGCACTCCCTTTTATGCTGACTGAACCAGAATTCATGAGAAGAATGAAGGATATGCAAAAAACAGGAGGCGGTGGCTTTATGGGTCAAAACATGCCTGATATGTATAACCTAGTAATCAATACCAACCACCCTTTAGCTAGTGAAATTCTCGAAACTAAAACTGATAAAAAGCGAGAAAAACTAATTCGCCAAGCGCTCGACCTAGCTAAACTATCGAAGGGAGTTTTGAAAGGGGCAGACCTCAGCGCTTTTATTAAGAGAAGTGTCGATCTGATTAAATAGTTTCAGTAGAGACTGAAAACAAAAAAGGCCCATCGAAAGAAGGGCCTTTTTTAACCTTAACAATTAACTAAACTATTGCACTTTTACAATTTGCTCGAAAGCATTTTGATTGTAGGCAACCACAATTTTGTATGAATCGTTGAAAGCTTTAGAGAAGTCAAATGCTTTCTCAACGATTAAGTCTCCAGCGATACGCTCTTTGTAAACTACATTGTTTTGGCTATCAAGTACTCTGATCTCTACCATTACTTGATCAGCATTTAAGAAGCTTACTAATAACCTCTCACCTTTTCTTTTGAAAACTGGGTCCAGAGAAAGAACTTCAGATTCGATACCAAAAGAAGTGGTGGTAACTAATGATGCAGGATTAGCAACTGCTGATAATGCAGTAAATACTAGGGCTAGGGTTAAAATAACTTTTTTCATTTCTTTTCGTTTTTTAATTGATGATTCTTGATTGATGATTGATACTGCAAATATAGAATCACAAAGAGCCTAATAAATACACATGCATTATCTACTTTATGTACAATTTTAACTCTAAAAGAAGAAAAATGAAGTTTATTGTGGATATCAAGACAATTCAGTCGTATTTTTGAAAAGTCAAAAGTAATAATGATGAGTAAACAACCTATTGCATTTGAAGTAATTACCCCTGTGTTCGGAAACTCCTTTGCATTGCAAAGCTTTGACGAGCAAAACATTAATCATTACAAGAGTTGGCATTATCATCCAGAAATAGAACTTGTATACATTAATGGAGGAGCAGGTAAACGACAAATAGGTTCTCACATGTCCTATTTTAATGAAGGAGACTTAATATTAATCGGCAAGAATCTACCTCATTGCGGATTTACCGATCGTTTTACCGGTAATAAAAAAGAAACCTTAGTTCAATTCAAAGAGGATTTCTTGGGACCAAACTTCTTCGATATCCCAGAAATGATTGCCATTAACGACTTATTCGAACTTTCAAAGCAAGGGCTTGCATTTCACGGAATAACTAAAGAAAAGGTCGGCGAAGCAATGGAAGCTATGCTTCACCTCCCCGATTTTAAACGTCTATTAAAGCTACTAGACATTTTACATGATCTAAGTATCTCTAAGGAGTTCACCATTTTAAATGCAGAAGGATTCAGCATTTCTACCGAAGTAGCCGATAACGATCGAATCAACCGAGTTTTCAACTACATCAAAAACCACTACCAAGAGAGCATTTCGCTAGATGAAATATCTGATCTAGCGGGGATGACTGAACCTTCATTCTGCCGATACTTCAAAAAAACGACCAGTAAAACCTTTACTCAATTCGTTAACGAATATCGATTAGTTCATGCCTCTAAACTATTAGCTGAAAATAACTTGCCCATTACCGACATCGCCTTTGAATGTGGATTTCAAAACTTCTCTCATTTTAGTAGAACCTTTAAGAAATTCACAGGGGTATCACCACTTCGTTATAGAAACCAAATGAAAACTATTATTGATTCTTAATGATTGACCTCAGTATTGACAGTGCTAAACTCTACTTCTGGCCTAATTTTTTATCGACTATTGAGGCAGATGAATTATATGCAGAATTACTGAAAGTTAATCTATGGAGACAGGACAAAGTGAAAGTATTTGGTAAGGTTTACGATCAACCTAGACTTTGCTTTCTAGCTGCTAACGAAAAGGTCAACTACACCTATTCGGGGCTAACGCTGCCTGCGGTTGAATTTTCAGAAAGTCTTCTATCATTAAAGAATCGCATTGAAGAGACTACCTCCACGAAGTTCAATAGCTGCTTAGCGAATCTTTACAGAGATGGCAATGATAGTAACGGTTGGCATTCAGACGATGAGAAAGAGTTGGGTAGTCAGCCAATTATTGCGTCAATCAGCCTCGGGGTGACACGTAACTTCGACTTAAAACACAAAAAAAATTCGCTATTGAAAAAACGTATCGAACTCACCCATGGCAGTCTCCTTCTAATGAGCGGTCGCACCCAAGAAGACTTTAAACATCAAATAGCAAAGTCAAAACGTATTCACGAACCTCGCATCAATCTCACTTTTAGATATATCTTTGAGGAGCTATGAAAAAAGAATTTACTGAGAGAGAAATCGATCGAATCATCGAAATGGCCTGGGAAGATCGTACACCATTCGATGCCATCACTTTTCAATTTGGAATATCAGAGCAAGAGACCATCAATCTCATGCGTAGAGAGATGAAACCCTCTAGTTTCAGGATGTGGCGTGCTCGCGTTCAAGGCAGAGCAACGAAACATTTGAAATTAAGAGACAACGTCAAAGGACGTTTTAAATGTTCCCGTCAGAGGCACATCTCTGGAAATAAGGTCTCCAAGAGAAGATAGAACCGCTAGTCAAATAATTGATTGAGTAATCGAGCTAGTCGTACTCCACCCTTCTGAAGCTGAGCAAAAAGTAGATCGTTGTACTCATAACTGTACCTGTAGGCCAATCGATCTCCTTCTTTGGCCGAGTCATAAATACTTGCAGCTGCCGCATGAGAGTCTTCAATCCAGTCTAAGTAGGTTCCCGAATTATATCGGATAAGTTGTTTACTAGAAAGCTGACTGTTTAGTTCAGCGGCCAGTTCGGTATAAGAAAGGTTTACAGACTCTATCAAATCAGAATCCCACAAACGATGCAAATTGGTAGGTTTTGAAAACCATGAGAGTTTAATGTCATTACCTCCACGATCCTCTTCTCGTCCGGCGTGAAGTGGCATATGCATATCTCCAATTAAATGGACTAAAAGAGCTAAATGAAATTGCTGCTCTTCAACACTCGAATTAACATCTGAAAGTACCTTAACACACTGCTCAATACCAAAAATAATATCACCAGCATCGTCTCGATTTGAAACATCATAGTTAGTACCCAGTGCATAATTCACATAATGCCAAGGGCCATATTTAGAATAAGCGCGGTCAGATTTTATTTCATCGGCATAAGTTGAAACAAATGCAAGGCTTTTTCCTTCTAGCAATTTTTCAATTTTACGACTGGCTTTACGAGTCAAATGACCTTCTGCGATGAGCCCAATAACGCGGTGTCCGGTCTGACCCCAAAGAGTTGTTTCCTCAGAAATGCGATCGCTATAGGTTTCAGGAGCATTATTAAACGTTAAAAGGCTTAATAAGACTAAAAGTAGTTTCATGTCGATATGATTTAGGGCAAAAGTAACCTCATATTCTTCAAAAAAAGAAGATTTAACATATTCCTAGATCGGATTCTATTATTTTTAGGGGTTATGAGAAAAATCCACTTCATACTGGTCGCAGCACTAGTTATTTCTTTGAGTGCAAATGCTCAAAAAAGAAGCGTTACGGCAAGGCTAGTAAGTACTGATTTGGTCATCGACGGAAAGCTTGATGAAGCCGTATGGCAAAGACAAGAACCCTCCGGAGGGTTTACTCAATACTTCCCGACTGACACCCTTCCGGCAACCAACGATAGTAATATTCGCATTCTTTATGACAAAGACGCTATCTATATTGGTTTAACCATGCAAACATCCTCAAACCAATTCGTAGTTAACTCGCTGAGGAGAGACTATAGAGGTAGTGGCATTGACAATATCGCGGTAATGTTTGATACCTTCAATGATGGCAACAACGCCTTTATTTTTGGCATGACACCGCTAGGAGTTCAGCGCGAAGGTTTGATCACCAACGGGGGGGCTACAAGAAATGATTATCAATTCTCATGGGACGCCAAATGGCAAGGAGAAGCCTATATCGGTGATGGATATTACAGTTTAGAAATAGCGATTCCTTTTAACTCATTAAAGTTCGAAAACAATGCCACTAAATGGGGGTTCAGAGTGCATCGATTCGATATGCAGACGAATGAAACGAGTGCTTGGGTACCTATACCCCAAAACCAAATCTTAGGAAGTCTCGCTTTTACAGGAGAGCTTGAATTTGAACAACCACTTTCAGATTCAAAAACTTCAGTGGCTTTGATACCTTTTCTAACCGCTGGCTCCTCTAAAGACTTCGAAAATGCTACTCCAAAATCAAGTTTTTCAAGTATCGGTGGAGATGTGAAGATCCCAGTAGGTAAAGGGATGAACCTTGACCTAACCTTTAACCCAGACTTCTCCCAGGTAGAGGTAGACAATTTTATTACAAATTTGACACGTTTTGAAGTATCACTCCCAGAACGCCGTCAATTCTTTATAGATAATAATGACCTGTTCGGAGCCTTTGGTGGAGGTAGAGATGCGAACCCATTCTTCTCTCGCCGTATCGGAATCGCGAAAGACAATGAGGGTAATACCATTGAAAACGGAATAACAGCGGGAATGCGATTGACCGGCAAATTAAATGACAAACTCAGAGTTGGGGTTCTATCTATTCAAACCGAGAGTGATCTAGACAATGGTATACCATCGAACAATAATTCAATGATTGCTCTGCAACAAAAAGTGTTTAGTCGATCAAATATTTCTGCCTTCATTATTAATCGAGAATCTTCAGAATCAGAAAATACAGATTACGAAAAATACAATCGTGTAATTGGTGTAGATTACAACCTTGCTTCAGCAGACAATACCTATGTCGGAAAGTTTTATACCCATAAATCACTCTCCCCAGGAGATACAGATGGCAACTTGTCGGTAGGTACGAACCTTCAATACAATACACGAACTTGGAGCGGATTTCTCGATGCTATTTACATCGATGAAGAATTTGTTTCAGACCTAGGTTTTATCCCTAGAAAAGGAATTCTAAAATGGGGCGGGAAAATTGGTTATCGTATCTGGCCTAAGAAAGGAATCTTTAATAGTCACAGTTTTGACACCTTTCAAACTTATACTCATCTATCTAGCCTAGATTATACTCAAACTGATTACTTAAGAAACTTCGGATATGAAGGCAGACTAAATAATCAAGGACAAATCGAGCTATCTATCAATAACAGATACACTTTTCTAACCGACGAATTTAGTCCCACCCGGCAAGACGATGCCACGCCATTGCCGGCTAACAGCGAATATGATTACACAAGTATTCGCTTTCAATTTCAATCAGATCGAAGAAAATTATTTTCCTATAACATTCAAACCGATATTGGAGAATTCTTTAACGGAACAAAATCTTCGTTCGAAACGAGATTAAGTTTCAGAGTTCAACCCAAATTAAATGTGGGTCTTAACTCCAATATTGACCGTATCGATCTGCCTGAAGACTTCGGCAATGCCACTATAGTCCTTATCAGTCCTCGCATTGATTATACGTTTAATAGATCACTTTTCTGGTCGACTCTTATTCAATACAGTAATCAAAGAGATAACTTAGGAATCAATTCAAGATTGCAATGGAGATTCGCTCCTCTATCTGATTTGTTTCTGGTTTACAACGACAACTATTTCGTCAACCAATGGGGACCTCGAAGTCGCTCAATCAATCTTAAACTCACCTATTGGCTAAATATTTAATGGATTCGATCACCAACGATACCATCATATTCGGTCTATTAGCATTCATTTTAGCCGGAGTTTTCTACACCCAAAAACATAAAAGACTTCAGTCTTTCTACAATTTAGTTCCCGCAGTTCTGCTTTGTTATTTGCTTCCGGCAATATTGGTTTACTTAAAGGTCGTCGATCCCTCAGAATCGAAGCTTTATTTTGTAGCCTCTAGATATCTATTACCCGCTGCATTAGTCCTAATGACCTTAAGCGTTGATCTCAAAGCGGTTTTACGATTAGGTCCTAAAGATAAAGAATATGGTTTGGCCATAAATACTGCTTCTGCTTCTCTAAAATTTCTTGCTTGTTCATTAAAATCCCTTTCTTTACTATTAAATCCCGATTCCTAAGGAATGGTGATTTAATAACTTACCCAATCTTTGACCGCGAATCAAGAGGATTACCCGAATCTCTGACCGCGAATCA
>OBOM01000043.1_pt1 | contig 13937 bp, 12 predicted proteins | sample 1535151 | NCBI WGS metagenome assembly OBOM01 (sample SAMEA3275616, study PRJEB22092) | marine metagenome | biome: marine biome; feature: surface water; material: Seawater | collected 2014-06-21T11:30:00+00 | depth 0 m | reverse complement strand
TACAACAATCGTGGTGGTCAATAATCAATTTCTCGAACAGGTCGTAAGCAGAAACCAATTGTCTATGTTAGACTATAGAAAGCACATTGACGCCAAATCTATGTTCAACACTCCTACTGTTTTTTCAATCTATACGAGCCTTTTAAACCTTAAATGGCTTGAAGAAAAAACAATCTCAACGGTTGCAGAGAATAATTCAAAAAAGGCAGCGCTACTTTATGATACTCTTGACCATAGTGCGCACTTCAAAGGTTTTGCTGATAAGGATAGTCGATCAGAAATGAATGTCACTTTTACCATAGAGAATACGGCTGTAGCAGAAGCCTTTGATCAAAAATGTAACGAAGAAAACATCGTTGGAATTAAAGGTCATCGACTTGTGGGCGGATATAGAGCATCCATGTATAATGCTCTTTCTCTGGAAAGCGTCAAGGTATTAACCGATATTATAGAATATACGGATAATGCATAAAAAAACTTCTTTCATGAATCGACTCAAAGAAAAATGGCAAATTACCTCCAACTTGCAATTGGTGATCATTTTTATTGTTTTTGCCATTACTGGTAGTACAGCTTCTAAAATAGCCGCGCCCTTGGTTCATTTTTTTGGAATTTACTCCGAAACCAATCCGATCCTTTACTGGCCATTAAGAATCATTTTAATCTTTCCATTATATCAAGTACTACTTGTATTGTTCGGATGGATTTTCGGTCAATTCAAATTCTTCTGGGCCTTTGAAAAGAAGATGCTCAAACGTTTAAGAATTTTGAAGGATTAACTCATCTTATCTGAAAAGTACTTCTCTAATTTTTCAATTTTTGGATTGATCACCCACTGACAATAAGGTTGTTCCTTGTGTGTACTGTAATAGTTATGGTGTTCTAGTTCGGCGTCAAAAAATTCTGTCGCCATTTTAATTTCAGTTACTATAGGCTGATTGAAAACTTGCTCCTTTTCGAGAAGTTCAATAAACTTCAATGTTTCAATTTTCTGCTCATCGGTGGTGCAGTAAATACCGCTTCTATACTGCGTTCCTTTATCATTACCTTGAGCATTAAGCTGTGTTGGGTTGTGAGTGGCAAAATTGATTTCTAGTAGTTCAGTAACACTGATTACCGTTGTTTCAAATTCAATTTCAACACACTCTGCATGACCTGTTCTTCCTGTACACACCTCGCGATATGCCGGGTTTCGAAAAAGCCCATCAATGTATCCAGGCTTTACATTCACTACCCCATGAACTTTTTGAAATACAGCCTCTGTACACCAAAAACATCCGCTAGCAAAGTAAATTTTCTCTTTCATAATCTTTATTTTGCGTGAAGTTACATCACAACGATGATTTTAAAAGGTCAAAATCTATATAAACATTACGATAACAAACCGGTTTTAAACGGAGTTTCGATGGTTGTCAATAAAGCTGAAATTATTGCAATTACAGGAGTTTCAGGAGCAGGTAAGACTACCCTTCTCAATATCTTAAGTGGTTTAGAACCCCCTGACCATCGATCTGATTCAAGCCTAAGGCTATTAGACAATGATCTTTTAAAGGGTTCTGAAAAGGACCAATCGATGTGTCGAAACAAACACATGGGATTTGTGTTTCAATTTCATGGGTTATTAGACGAGTTTAGCGCTCTTGAAAACGTATTACTACCCGGGAAAATTGCGGGTAAAGACAACAAGATTTTAGAAGAACGTGCCCAAAGATTATTACAAAAATTGAACGTTTTTAAACAGAAAGATCAAAAACCTGCCACACTTTCTGGTGGAGAAAGGCAAAGAGTCGCTGTAGCTAGATCACTGATCAATGAGCCTTCTATTGTTTTCGCCGATGAACCCAGTGGCAACTTAGATTCGATTAACGCCAGTCAACTTTTCGAGATGTTTACAGAACTTCGCGAGTTAACCGGCACAGCCTTTTTAATGGTTACTCATGATAAAAATTTGGCGGCTAAAGCTGATCGCACGATAACTCTTGAAAATGGCCAGATTATCTAAAAAAGAATTAAAGCAGTATCTCGATGAAAAAGCTGCTCAATATGAATCTCCTGAATTTTTAGAAACCGATCCTTTGGGAGTGGTTCATAGAGCTGATACTAAACAGGATAAAGAAATACTTGGTTTACTGACCGCGCTAATTGCTTGGGGTAATCGAAAGTCAATCATTAACAATGCCGAAAAGATCTTTGAAATTCTAGAAGGCCAACCCCATCATTTTCTTTTAGAACATACTTCTGATGAAATTAAACATACCACCAAAGGGTTTGTTCATAGAACCTTTAATGATCGTGATTTAGCCTTTTTACTTATCCGGTTAAAGGAGTATTACAGCACCAATAATAGCCTAGAGTCTTTATTTCAGACCGACACGCCTTTCTTGAATTCGGGCATATCCAACTTTCGAGATTTTATTTTAGAAGTTCCCCATGAGAGTCGCTTTGAAAAACATCTTGCAGACCCTTCTAAAGGTTCAGCTGCGAAACGAATTCATTTGTATTTACGATGGATGATTAGGCCGAATCAAAAAGGAGTTGATTTTGGAATTTGGAACAAAATAAATACCTCACAGTTATCTTGCCCTTTAGATGTTCATACCGCTCGAATAGCAAAACAATTAGGAATACTTCAAAGGAAACAGAATGATGCGAAGGCATTAATGGAATTAGATACCAATCTAAGGTCATTTGACCCCTATGATCCTGTTAAATATGATTTTGCTCTTTTTGGAATTGGCGCCTTTGAACAGTTTTAGTACTTTAATTCAATTAAATTATAATACCATGAAAAAACTCTTTGTCCTAGGTTTTATCCTCAGTTCTATAGGATTAATTGCCCAACGCAGTCTTCCTTCAGATACACTGATGGTTAAAGAAGATCGTATTCGAATCGATAATTCTTGGTTAGAATATACCGTTGAAGTGGGTACTCAACCGGTATGGGATACCGATGGTAGTGAAATCGCGTATTTGCAATACACTTATTACCAGAAGAAAGTTGAGAAGCAAGAAACCAAGGAAACAAGACCACTGATCATGAGTTTTAATGGGGGGCCTGGATCTGGATCGGTTTGGATGCATCTCGCTTACACAGGTCCTAAAGTACTAACAATTGATGACGAAGGTTTCCCAGTACAACCCTATGGAGTAAAAGACAATCCTAATACGGTGCTTACAGATGCGGATATTGTTTTTATTAATCCTGTAAATACGGGTTATTCAAGAACTATTCCACTCGATCCAAAACAAGTTGATCGTTCAAAATTCTTCGGTATTGATGCTGATATCACCTACCTAGCAGAGTGGTTGAACACCTTTGTAACAAGACATAACAAATGGCGCGCACCAAAATATATCATTGGTGAAAGTTATGGTGGAACCCGTGTAATGGGATTAGCGCGCACCCTTCAAGAGTCACAATGGATGTATCTAAATGGTGTGATCATGGTTAGCCCGGCAGACTATCAAGTGTTACGTGTTGGGGGTCCCGTATCAGAAGCTTTAAATGTCCCCTATTATACGGCTGCTGCACATTATCACAATCAATTGCAGGATGGTTTGAATGAATTGGAGTTAGGAGAAGCTTTAAAGAGATCTGAAGACTTTACCTTGAATACCTTAATTCCTGCTCTTGCTAAAGGGGGCTCATTAAAGGGAAGCGAACGTCAAAAAGTTACTGAAGACTTAGCTCGATTTTCAGGACTAAGCGTTTCTGAAGTTGCGGGGCTAAATTTGAGTATACCGACCTCTTATTTTTGGAAAAATCTACTCAAAGAGGAAGGCTTTACTGTTGGACGATTAGATAGTCGTTACAAAGGAATCGACAAAGAGAAAGTTGGGATGAGACCTGACTACAACTCAGAACTAACGTCATGGCTTCACAGTTTTACACCAGCAGTCAATTATTATTACAATGAAGTTCTGGGATTCAGAACCGATGTTAAATACAATATGTTCGGCCCGGTAAGACCTTGGGAAGACGATCGTATAAATACTAGAGAAGACTTAGGGATTGCCATGGCAGAAAATCCATACTTAAGAGTGCTTTGTCAATCAGGATATTATGACGGTGCCACTACCTATTTCAATGCAAAATATACCTTGTGGCAAATTGATCCGAGTGGACAGTTTAGTGATCGCTTTAGCTTTAAAGGTTACGAATCTGGACACATGATGTATTTAAGAGCAGCCGATTTAAAGTCTGCCAATGACGATTTAAAAGCTTTTATAAAAGAAAGCGCTGTAGGTTCGAAATCAGCTAAATACTAAGGCTGATTTATTTCCTAAATTTGCACTAAATCATCTCAATGAAGGATTATTTATTAAAAGGTATTACCCTAGTACAATCAGGACATCCCTTAAACAATCAAATCGTAGATATTAGAATACAAGGAGGGGTTATTACCGAAATTGGTACCGACCTAGAGGTTACCACTGAAGAAGCGGTTGATCTTTCAGGCCAAATGGTAAGTAGTGGTTGGATCGATGCTGAGATTGCACTTAGCGAACCAGGCTACGAGGCAAAGGGTAAACTTTTAGATGATTTAACCAGCATTTCGAAAAACGGATTTACGCATGTAGGTTTATTGCCCAATACACTTCCGCTACCTGATAAGGGAAGTGCGTTATCCTTCTTTAATCAATACAAGCAACTACCTATAAGCATATTACCCTACGGCACCTTGAGCTTAGATAGCAAGGGTGATGAGCTTGCTGAACTCTATGATTTGAAACAATCTGGAGCCATCGCATACGTGGATTATAAAAAGGGAATTACCAATGCTGGTCTAATGAAATTGGCCCTTCAGTACACACAACCCTTTAACGGAATTGTTGGAGTTTTCCCTTGCGACTATTACTTAAAAGGTAAAGGCGTAGTACGTGAGGGTATAATTAGTACTCAATTAGGTTTAAAAGGAATCCCATCAATCGCTGAATCGATTCGTATTCAAAGAGATTTAGAGTTACTGAGATACACCGGTGGAAAAATTCACTTTATGGGAATCTCAACCGCAGAATCTGTTGAGCTCATTCGCGAAGCGAAACAAGAAGGTTTAAATGTAACAGCCAGCGTTAGTATCGGTAATCTATACTTCAACGACGAAAAATTGAAAGGATTTGACTCTAGATATAAGTTGAACCCACCTTTAGCTAACGAGGAAACGAGATTAAAACTTATAGAGGCATTGAAGGAAGGTACAATAGATATCGTCGTATCAGATCATTTTAATTGTAGTACCGAAGAAAAGAACTTAGAGTTTGATCTCGCAGAATTTGGATCAAAAACAAAGGATTATTTTTTCCCAGCCCTTTCTAAATTGGTTGGTATCCAAAAAGCAGTTGAAATCCTTTGTAGAGGCTACGAAATCTTTCAAATCCCTACCCCAGAAATAAAAGAAGGCTCTGTAGCTAATCTAAGTTTCTTTGCTAGCGATAAGTCCCATACTGCGGTTGAAAAAGATCCTCAAACCGAACTTTTTTGCTATGAATCTTTTGAAACTATTGGTACTGGAAGTTTTTTAAATGGGATGCTTACATTGAAATAATCTCAATGGAGCACCTACACTACCTTCATAAAGCATCTGAAGAACCTTCTGGGGATTGTATTGTCTTGCTTCATGGTTATGGCAGTTCAGAAGAAGATCTTTTTGGTTTTGCAAGGTATTTACCAAAGCACTTAACCGTATTTTCTCTACGAGCGCCTTATTCAACAGGGTTCTCCGGGTTTGCGTGGTATGCAATTACTTTCGAGGTAGATGGAACAAAATGGAACGATATTAAACAAGCTGAAGACTCTGTAAAAAGAATTAAAACAGAAATTGACTTCTTGAGGAATAAATATCATTTAACAGGGAAAGTGCACCTGCTAGGATTTAGTCAAGGATGCATTCTTAGTCTCGCCTTAAGTTACCATTACCCAGACTCTTTTTATTCTATTATTGGGCTAAGTGGCTATCTCAATGAAGAGATTCTTCCTTCAGAAATGAAATATTTACCTAACACCCATTTCTTTCTCTCACACGGCACTGAAGATCAGGTAATACCTGTAGAATGGTCTCAACACTCTGCCGACAAAATGAAGAGTCAAGGTTTGAAAATTGATTATCGCAATTACCCTACCGGACACCAGGTTCATCCCGATAATTTTAGAGACTTCCTAAGCTTTATAAACTCAAAGGCTTAGCGAGCCTCACACTGCTCTAGCTGGTCGGTTAATTGCTCTAATTTTCGCTGATAATTAACCGCTAAAAAAATGAGGATGATTAATGTGAAGAAAAATAAATATCTAAAAATACTCTTACTCATTACTTTCGAATTCTAGTTTTAAATTGTCATAAGCTAAGAAAAAACCTTCGGGTAAGTCAGCAGACACCTCCTTATGAAAACCCATGGTATGACTTATATGTGTAAAATAAGTTCTTTTTGCACCAATTCGTTTTCCCAAATCAATGGCCTCACTTAGCGACAAATGAGAATGGTGCGGCTCAGGTCGTAATGCGTTAATAATCAATACATCTAAGTTGCCTAACAAAGCTATTTGATCTTCAGAGATCTGCTTGATATCTGTAATATAGGCCAAACGACCTATTCTAAACCCTAATACCTGCATCCCAGCGTGATCTACTTCGATTGGTAAAAATTGAAATTCCTTCACTTTAAAAGGAACGTTTTTTACAATGTAATTCTTAGTAATCTCAGGAACTCCGGGATACTGATAATTTTCATCGAATATATAATCGAATCGTTGGGATAAGGCCTTAAAAACCTTTTCAGTAGCATAAAATTGCATGTCTCCCTGCCTAAAAAAGAAAGGTCTAATATCATCTAAACCCATGGTATGGTCTGCATGCTCGTGAGTAATAAGCACTGCATCTAAACGTTTTACTGGATTCTTAAGGAGTTGTTGTCGAAAATCTGGGCCGCAATCGATAATTACATTAGTTTCAGCACCTTCAATTAGAACAGAACTACGAAGTCTTTTGTCTTTGATATCAGTACTAAGACAGACCGGGTGCTCACTCCCAATCACAGGAATTCCTTGAGAAGTACCGGTCCCTAAAAAGGTTAATGTAATACTGTCTTTCACGCCCTAAAATTAGCGTTAAATTTCTAAGCATTCACTCGATTACTTGTTACCTTTGTAACGTTAGTTGCATAATCCATGAGTAGAATTGTTTTTCGAGAAAGTGAATATGAAGTTGTCCCCTCCATACAGGACAAAACCCTTCGAATTAACCTAAACAAAGATATTTACGGTTCGTTTGCCGAGATTGGTGCAGGTCAAGAGACCGCTAGGCATTTTTTCAGAGCAGGAGGTGCTTCTGGAACAATTGCCAAAGCAATGAGCGCTTATGATAAATCATTCAGTGACGCTATTTATGGCACCGAACACGACGGGAGATATGTAACCGAATCTCGACTTCGAAAAATGCTCTCTCACGAAACGAATCTTCTTGAAGAGCGTATTGATAAATCACAGAATTCCGATTATCTATTTTTTACCTATGCTAATACGGTAGCAACCATCGATTTTTCAAAGCGATATAAGGGTCATGGTTGGTTAGGGATCAAATTTCAACTTGAACCGAATCAAAAGGTGTACAATGAAATTATTTTACACGTTCGTTTCAAGCAAAATGAAGCTAGATTACAGCAAGAAACATGTGGTATTGTTGGAGTTAACTTAATCTACGGTGCGTTTTACAAGCATTACGAGCCTAAAAAACTACTGAAATACCTCTACGATCATATTGACAAAGACACCTTAGAGATTGATATGATTAATTTCTCTGGTCCCCATTTTGAGCAGGTAGACAATCGCTTAATGAGTTTGCAGCTGATTAAAAACAATATGACTGAAGCAGTTATGTTTGGTCCAGATGGCAATAACCTATTACCTGCTGCTTTACTCTACAAGAAAAACATCCTCGCGTTACGCGGTAGTTTTAGACCGGTTACCAGGGTCAACATCGATATGCTGAACAAATCGAGTAAGATTTTCATGAACGAGGAAAAGGTAAATCAGAAGAATACCGAGGTCATCTTCGAAATTACGCTAGATAACCTTAAAGCGCATGGCGATATCGATGAGAAAGATTTCCTAGCTCGAGCGGAACTATTGAGCTCTTTGGGGCACACTGTAATGATCTCAAAATTTCAAGAATACTATAAACTGGTTGAGTACTTCCACAAATACACGAAAAACCGCATTGGTTTAACGATGGGACTCAACAACCTTATTGACGTATTTGACGAGAAGTACTATCGCCACTTAAGTGGAGGTATTCTAGAAGCTTTCGGAAAGTTGTTCTTCAAGAATGTAAAGGTTTATCTCTATCCTATGAAAGACCCGAGTACTGGTGCTATTTTAAATAGTGATAATATCAAGGTTCACCCGCGAATGAAAGATCTCTATAAGTTCTTCAAGCACAACGGTAAAGTGAAAGATATCGAAGATTTTGATGAGAAAAATCTAGACATCTTCTCAAGAGAAATACTTCAAAAAATTGCTGATAACCAACCGGGGTGGGAAGAAATGCTTCCTGAAGGAATTGCAGATATTATTAAAGAAAAAAACCTCTTCAAAAACATTAAAGTTTCAGAAGAGATTTTCCCCTACAAGAATATTCTATCCTAAGAGTTCAAGAATTTGGTCTGCGTGATCCTTGGTTCTAACCTTATTGATTACGTGACTAATAATTCCGTCGGCATTAATAATAAAGGTGGTACGATGAAGACCATCGTATTCTTTCCCCATGAACTTTTTAGGGCCCCATACGCCATAAGCATCAATTAACTGATGTTCGGTATCGGCAAGTAAGTCATAGGTGAACCCATATTTTTCCTTGAACTTCATTTGTTTGGCAGGAGTATCTTCACTTACCCCGAAAATCTCAAATCCACTCTTTCTTAATTCTGAAAATTTATCATTTAAACTGCATGCTTCGGCAGTACACCCTGGAGTACTAGCTCTGGGGTAAAAGAAGAGTATATAAGCCCTTCCTTTAAGGTCAGAACTTTTTACGGGGTTTTCATTTTGATTTAAAACCTGAAATTCAGGAGCCTTATCTCCTACTTTAAGTGTATTCATAACTATTTTTGTTATAAAGTTACCGATTTATGACTAAGAGTGAAAAAGTGGATTTCTGTATAGAAACCCTTGAAAAATTATATCCTGAAATCCCTATACCTCTTGATCATAAAGACCCCTATACTTTATTAATTGCCGTTCTGCTATCAGCACAAAGTACAGATGTGCGAGTTAACCAGATCACTCCGCTCCTTTTCGAACGAGCCGACACTCCATACGATATGGTAAAAATGAGCGTCGAAGAAATAAGAGAGATTATTAAACCCGTTGGGTTATCTCCGATGAAATCGAAAGGAATACACGGTTTATCTAAGATTCTCATCGATAAGTACCAGGGTGAAGTACCTAATAATTTAGAGGCATTAGAAGAATTGCCTGCTGTCGGTCATAAAACGGCAAGTGTGGTGATCTCACAAGCCTTCGGAACGCCAGCCTTCCCTGTCGATACACATATTCACCGATTAATGTATCGCTGGGGTTTCTCAAACGGTAAGAATGTCGTTCAAACTGAGAGAGACGCAAAGCGTCTTTTCCCGAAAGATAAATGGAATGATCTTCATCTACAGATTATTTGGTACGGACGCGAATACTCTCCGGCTCGAGGATGGAATTTAGAGTCAGACATCATCACTAAGACGATCGGCAGAAAATCAGTCATTAATCAGTATTTAAAGTCGAAATCTTGAAAGCTAGTCACATACACATCAAAGGAGCTCGACTCCATAATTTGAAAAATATCGATGTACGTATACCTCGCAATAGTTTTACCGTAATCACTGGTCTATCAGGATCTGGTAAATCATCTTTAGCTTTCGATACTCTTTATGCCGAAGGTCAACGTAGATATGTAGAAAGTTTATCGAGTTATGCACGACAATTCTTAGGGAAATTAGACAAACCGAAGGTGGATCATATTACCGGTATAGCCCCGGCCATTGCCATTGAACAAAAGGTGACCAACTCAAATCCCCGTTCAATTGTCGGATCGACGACAGAAATTTACGACTACTTAAAACTATTGTACGCTAGAATAGGAAAAACCTATTCTCCTATTTCTGGAGAACTTGTCAAACGTGAAACTGTTTCTGATGTTGTTGATTTTGTAATCTCCCAGAAGGAGGGCTCTAAATGGCTACTTATTGCACCCATACATACTGGTGAGAAAAGAGAGGCTCATAAACTTGCACAATTATATTCAGAAGCAGGCTTTGCTCGGGTGAAATATCAGGATAAGGTTTATCGAATTGACCAATTACCTGAAGATTTTAAAGGAGATTTTGAATTAGTAGTCGACCGAGTTATCGTCAGAAAGGAAGATGAGGATTTTAAAAATCGTCTTTCAGCGGCGGTTGATAATGCCTTCTTCGAAGGTAAAGGTACCTTACACATTGAATCAATGGATACTGATTTGCAACAGATATTCAATGATCGTTTCGAAAAGGATGGTATTACTTTCGATCAGCCCAGCATACATCTCTTTAGTTTTAATAACCCATTAGGGGCTTGTAAAAAATGTGAAGGATATGGTGATTTAATTGGCATTGATCCTACCCTTGTCATCCCTAATACCGGCTTGTCAATTTATGAAGGAGCAATTGCTCCATGGAATAGCGATCGATTTGTTCGATACAAGGATAAGCTTATAGCTAAAGCTGCATCTGTTGGTATCTCTATTCACAAGCCTTGGTTTGAACTCAGTGATGAAACAAAATTGATTATTTGGAAGGAGCGAAAGTTGTTTACAGGAATCGACGCGTTTTTCGATAAAATCGAAGAAAAGAACTATAAAATTCAAAACCGTGTACTGCTTTCTAGATATCGCGGTCGATCAGAGTGTCCAGAATGCGAAGGCAAACGTCTTCGCAAAGAGGCTTCCTACGTAAAAGTTGCTGACAAAAGTATTGCCGAGCTACTATTAATGCCTGCTGAAGATTTGCTCGATTGGATAAAAAGCGTCAATCTAAACGAACATGATAAAGCAGTATCAGAACGAATTATCATCGAGATTACTTCGAGATTAGAGTACTTAGTAAAGGTTGGATTGGGCTATTTAACCCTAAACAGAAAGTCAAGTACTTTATCGGGTGGTGAAAGTCAACGGATACATTTAGCTAATGCTATTGGAAGCAGCCTGGTTGGATCCATGTATATTCTTGATGAACCTACTATTGGTCTTCACTCGAAAGACACTCATCAAATCATTGAAGTTCTGCAAGACCTTAGAGATTTAGGAAACACTGTGATTTTAGTGGAGCATGATGAGGATATTATGAAGTCAGCCGATTATCTCATTGATATTGGACCATTCGCTGGTAGCCTCGGAGGTGAAGTAGTAGCCGAAGGATCACCTGAGCAATTTTTAAAGTCAGAGGCTCTTACCGCTAATTACTTGACTGGAAGATTAGAAATACCTGTTCCAGAAAAGCGAATAAAACCTAAATACTTTATAGATATTAAAGGAGCACGTGCGCATAACTTAAAAAATATTGACGTAAGTATTCCATTAGATTGTCTAACCGTAGTAACAGGGGTTTCAGGTAGTGGAAAGAGTACACTCATTAGAGGTATTCTATATCCTGCAGTCTTAAAACATCTTCAAGGTCATGGCCCTAAAGCTTTGGAACACGATCATATCAGTGGAAGTTTAAAGAGAATTGAAGCCATTGAAATGGTTGATCAAAACCCCATCGGACGTTCTTCTAGATCTAACCCAGTTACCTATATAAAAGCGTATGATGATATCAGAGAATTGATGGCACGTCAGAAGAGGAGTAAACTCAATCAATTCAAGGCAAAACATTTCTCTTTTAATATAGACGGCGGACGTTGTGATCAATGTAAAGGTGACGGTGAAGTAACTGTAGAAATGCAATTTATGGCCGATGTAGTGCTCACCTGCGAGGCGTGTAAAGGCACTCGATTCAAAGAAGAGGTTCTTGAGGTTCAATTCCAAGAAAAGAATATTCACGATCTTTTAAAACTCACGGTACAAGAAGCTTATGATTTTTTTGAAACTCACGGTGAGTATAAAATTGCTAGAAAGTTACGTCCACTAATCGATGTAGGTTTAGGGTATGTTCAACTCGGGCAGTCCTCTGCCACTTTATCTGGCGGTGAGGCTCAGAGAATTAAACTAGCATCATTTCTAAGTAAAGGAAATAATAGTTCTCGAACCCTTTTCATATTTGATGAACCCACCACAGGATTACACTTTCACGATATCAAGCTCCTTTTAGATTCTTTTACCGCTCTTATTGCGAATGGCCATACAGTTATCGTTGTTGAACACCATCTTGATCTTATAAAATGTGCCGATCATATTATTGATTTAGGACCTGTCGGAGGAAATAAGGGTGGACAACTGCTTACCGTTGGCACTCCAGAAGAAGTAATATTGTCTCAGGATTCATACACTGCTAAATACCTTAGATTAAAGATTTAAGAAATTCTCGAAGCTTTCCCCTTTGGTTTAGTTGCATTAGAAAAATCGCTAATAATCCGATAGAAACATAAACCGCATAATCCTCGAATAAAATCCAAGCCAAACTGGATAAAACAATCAATAAGACTGGCCAAAAATAGCTACGGTTTACAAGTGCTATTCGAAACCATCTCCAAGCCAACCCATGTTTTAATGCAGAGAAAACACAAAATGTTAGCGCGGTAGCAAAAGCGGCACCTTTAAGACCGTATAAAGGAATCATCCAAACGTTGGTAAGTACCAGTAGAGCAAACATCAAAATGCTTAAAACAAGATACTTTGAATAAAATTTCGAGTATTGAAATAGTGGCGTGGTCAAGCCAGAAATAGAGTCGATAAATTTGGCGAAAATTAAAATGGGGATTAATTCCAAACCCTTTTCAAACTCAGCGGGCAGAACTAATTGAATCAAAGGCAATGCAGTCAACAACAATAGAACAATAAGTGAACTAAGATCTAAAATTTGATCGTTAGCAGATTTTAATTCATCAGCGACATGGAACGAGTTGCTATCTAGGTGGTATGAGCGGGCTGTTTTAGGGCCATATAGGGGTAAATAACCTCTAAACGGAATTGCAACGGTGGTTGCGATAAAAACAGCTACGGTATAATTAGCCACCTCAGAAGCAGTCATCAATTCGAACAGCATTACTTTATCTACCTCTAAAAAGAACAGACTTAAAGAACTCCCTAGTAATACCAAAAACGAGTAGCTAAGTATCTTATTCAACCTTAAACCTTTAAAATTAAAGGAGGGTAAAATTCCCGATATTTTTAAGGCTGTGATCCATATGAGTAACGCTCGGGTTAAATAGCTCAATAATAAAAACAGAATAAAGGGTCTCCAATAAAAATCAGACCAAATAAGATGAATTAGGTATAGGGTGATCAGTAAACGAGGGTATACTTCTTTTAAAAAAACACCAAATCGCGGTTTAAATTGAAGCTTAGTCAAAGCAAAACCAAGCTCGAACACTCCCATTGATAATGCAATAGCCAAAATAATAATAGACTCATATAAGGGGAGACTATTGATAGCCTCAGAGTATTGGCCTAACCATTCATTAAAGAAATAAACGACACCAAATAAAATTGAACTAATCAGCGAGATTGCTAGTATAGCAAAACCTAATAAACGGGGCCTTTCAATAGGGGTAATCGAATCATAGAATCGAAGTAGCCCTTGAGGCATGCCTAGACTGATAAAGGGCGAAATAAGTGTAGCGGATGCTAGAATAAAAGCAATCGTACCGTATTGTTCTACACCTACTAATCGGGTATAAAGCACAAGGGTGTTCAATGCCCCAAGAGTAAAACCAAAAAGGGTTAATCCGCTTGAGTGAATAGAAATTCTATTCATAACGC
>OBOM01000040.1_pt1 | contig 14333 bp, 10 predicted proteins | sample 1535151 | NCBI WGS metagenome assembly OBOM01 (sample SAMEA3275616, study PRJEB22092) | marine metagenome | biome: marine biome; feature: surface water; material: Seawater | collected 2014-06-21T11:30:00+00 | depth 0 m | reverse complement strand
ACAAGCCCGACCCATTCGTATCTGGTTAAATCTTTAGTAGTAAGAACTATTAATCCGTAAACCAGAATCCCTACAAGAATAGGCAAGTTCAAATACAACATCCAATCAAAAAGGACATTCTTTAATCGACTTGATTGGTCTTCTTCAGTGTAGCTGCTCTCAGATGAGGAGAAGACTAACTCAAGCAATGGAATTAAGCCAAATGCATACACAACGGTTAAAAAACTGAATAATCCTTTCAGCTCTAAAGCAATAATACAGCTGACTGGTATTGTATAGGCCAATAAGTACTTAATGTCTTTCATAGCAAATGAAATTATATACTTCTTAAAAATAAAAAAATAAGCTCATCTAGTTAAAGATGAGCTTATTAAGATCTATATTCTGAGAAATTTAATTTGAGAAAAAGTCTAAAGCCGACTGAGGTAATAGAACCTTATCAATTAAATGAATTACTCCATTCGAAGCCATGATGTCAGCTGCTTCAATGTTGGCATCTACTTCACTCGCGTCTCCAATAACGAATGCATTTCCCGAGGCAATTACTTCAATTTTATTATCGGAAAATGCCGTAACAACTTCTCCTGCTGCTAAATCGGTTGATTTTATTTCTCCAGGAACTACATGATAAAGTAAGATATTCTTCAATAAATCTATTTCTTCGGTTGTATCGAAATCGTCAAGGCCATTGTACTCACTCCCGAGTGCGTCTAATAAGGCTACAAATGCAGTATTAGTGGGTGCAAAAACAGTAAAAGGACCCTCTCCGTTAAGCGTATCAGCGAGGAAGGTTTTGATGACAGCATCACGTAATACCGAAACACTCTCAGTAGCGACTGCGATATCAACAATAGTGTTTTGAGGTAACAATACATCTAGTACCTCTTGAGGCACTAGAACTTTATCAATGATATGTACAATACCATTAGACGTCAAAACGTCTGGGGTTAGTACCCTAGCATCTTCAGAGGTAGCATCTGAAATCCTAACTCCTCCCGATAAGGAAAAAGTTAATTCTCCTCCTTGAACGGTTTGCGCGGTCATCCCTTCTTGAATCATCGAAGATGAAACTGCCGAAGGCAATACATGATAGGATAAGATTTGTGCGAGGAGTAGTTTCTCAGCATCTGTATCAAAATCATCTAATGAGTTATATCCCGGCAAAGATTCGAATAAGGCCGTAAAGGCATCATTGGTTGGAGCAAAAACAGTGAATGGCCCATCCCCACTTAGTGTTTGAATAAGGTTCGTAGAAGACTCCTCATCTGCTTTTGTTAAAGCAGCAACAAGAGAATCTAAAAGATCCACATCAATCGCTGTTTCCACAATGTTCGGAATTTCACCAGAGGGGTTAGGAGTATAACCGTCATCATCAGAACAGCTACCTAATGAAAGTGATAATACTACTGTAAGGATACCTAAGAGTAACTTCTTCATTTTTTCTTTTCAAGGTACACAATTTTAAGTCTGTTTAAGAATAATTGAAAAATATTAAACAATATTTAACACCCTAAGCACTTTTAACCAACGTCGATTTTTAATAATAATTGAAAGTATAAGTGCAGCAATGGAAAGTTTAACCGCCGTGATAACCAAAGGAAATTGTCCCTGAAATACTCCTAAGTGTTTCGTATATATACCGTAGAGTGCCCAGATAATGGGTAACAGATATACCGTACTGGTTTGTTTAAAATACATAACCGTAGCGATTACAACAATTACAGGAAGTATGATGAGCATCCAGTGCTCCTCGTTTATACCTAGGGCATTCCAATTAAAGGCTACCAGTAAGGCGGTGAAATTGGCTACCGTCGCAACGGTAATCCATCCTAAATAGACCTCGAAAACAGCCTTAAAAAATCGTATTTCTTTCGAGGGTCGAGTAGATGATCTAAGCTCGGCTGTGAGATAGATAAGGCTTATTAGCAATACGAGCATAAGTACTAGGGAGGTGACCACCTGTAAATAGTGCCAAACAAAAATCCAGGCCATATTTGCCAGGCTATTTATCGCAAACCAAGGAAATAATCTACTGACTATTGCCGTATCAGAGGTCATTAAGATTTTAATCAAGAACGCGAGCAGTCCCGAATAAATCAATCCCCAGATGCTAAATGCAAAACCAGCAGGAGTAAACAAATTCGGATAAAGTTCAGAAATCGCACCTGTAGTTAGACCATTAATGGGAAGAGCGTTTGCAGCTCCATTAACGGCAATGACTCCTACAAATAATAGCACATAAGCCGACCTCAAGAGAAAAAGGTTTCTGGGCATGAATGAGTATTTCTTTTAAAACTAGTAGTTTTATTTCAAAGTAGATCAAACATGCTAAGCTATTGGGAAAGCGTTTCGTTCATTAACTATGATTTGATTATCGTTGGCTCGGGAATCGTTGGTTTATCTACGGCTGTCAAATACAAAAAAAGACATCCCAATGCCACCATCGCTATTCTTGAGCGAGGTGTTTTTCCGAGTGGTGCAAGTACGAAAAATGCAGGGTTTGCCTGTTTCGGATCGATCTCAGAACTCGAAGACGATCTTCAAGAATGCAGCGAAGATGAGATCGTAGCAATAACCGAAAAACGCTATCGCGGAATTAGTGAACTGAGAAAACTACTAGGAGATGAGGCGATACAATTTGAACCGGTGGGAGGTTTTGAATTGGGTTTTGACCCATCCGCCTGCGATCGTATTCACTATTATAATGGGATTTTAGAAAATATTTTTCCGAGCGCTCCCTTTTCAGAGGTGTCTAAAGACCTTAAAAACTATCCATTTTCGAAGAGAGTCACTCATCTAATCAAGAATCAGTTCGAGGGCACCATTCATACAGGAAAAATGATGCGAAGCCTCATCGATCGAGCTCTTGCATTGGGTATTCGAATTTATACCGGCTGCGAGGTGAAACAACTTGAATTTGATACGAATCCTGTCAGAATCAGTACGATCACGAACGAACAAACTGTAGAATTCAGGGCTGCACAAATCGCGCTTTGCACCAACGCCTTTACTTCCTCACTACTACCTGACCTAGATTTAGAGCCAGGAAGAGGGCAGGTGCTAATCACTAAACCAATACCTCATCTAAATCTACAAGGTTCTTTTCATTACCATCGCGGATACCACTATTTCAGACCGATCGACAATCGTATCCTTCTAGGTGGGGGTAGACAACTAGACAAATCGGGTGAGACTAGCTTAGCTATTGAACCCAATGACCTTATTTTAAATCAATTAAAAGACGATTTACAAAATCTCATTTTACCCGGAATAGAGGTAGGTATCGAATCGAATTGGGCAGGTATTATGGCCTTTGGAAAATCGAAAAACCCCATCGTTAAAAAAGCCTCTGAAAACGTATTTATTGCGGCGAGGTTGGGCGGTATGGGGATAGCAATTGGTGCAGGAGTCGCCGATGATTTAATTCAGCTTTTAGAAACGTAATAAAGCATATCCCTTCAGCTGATACATCGTAAGTGTAGTAAGTGCCGACGTGGCCACCTCAAAACCAGGCAACAACTGTGACTTGTCTACCTTTCGTTTGAACATACTTTGCGAACAAACAACAATATTGACCCCTTGATCAATCAGTTCTTGGTACAAAGGAGCATGGGGATTATCTACGCCAAATTTTTCGCGGTAAAGTTCATTGCCTAGGGCTGTCCATAATGCACCGCCGTGAACGGCAACAATAACGTTCATATTTTCCTCAGGAACACCTCCCATGACGTGAAGATTCATTAGTCGGGCCAATTGATTTACCGAAAATGCCACTTTTGTTTTATCCTCCTCGCCGGTCATCAAATCGACTACGATGTTATAGGTGAGCGATGGGTCTGGCTTTAAGTCTGCTAAAGGTGCATCGACAACCGTTCCAAAATTTTCGATAACAGAATTTACTGGGGTCTGCCCAAATAAATTGGTGCAGACCCCCAGTACTAATAGATAAAAATATCTCATTAATTCAGTTTTAATCCTGGGAGCGAAGTGTCTGGTGCATCCTGAGTCCAAGGGTAAGTTTGTTTGATAGGTTTAGGTAAAATTTGATCCAGTGATTCTCCGTCGTAAACAAATCCATTCTTCACAACCATCTTTACCGAATTCGTATTGCGGATGTTATCTAACGGGTTTTTATCCAAAATAACTAAGTCGGCCAATTTACCAACCTCAACACTTCCTAAATCACCGGCTAATCCAATGGCTTCGGCTCCTAAGATGGTAGCTACTCGAAGAGCGTCGTAGTTCGACAGCCCACCACTTTGCATACTCCAAAGCTCCCAATGATAGCCTAAACCTTGAAGCTGGCCATGTGAACCAACTCCTGCAAGACCTCCGGCCTCAACCAAGTCTTTTACGAAAACGGCGTGGTCCTCAAAAACGTGCTCCTCGTCCATGAACCATCCGGCATTACGGCGTCTTGACTTAGCGTCGAGCTCTGACTTGGGAGTAAAACGATTCAACTTTGGATCGCCATTCACGGGCTCAGTGGCGTAATAATAATTCTCAGCCCATGGTCCGCCATAAGCAACCAGAAGCGTTGGCGTGTAGGCAGTACCCGAGTACTGTACAAAGTCAACAAAATCCTTGTAAAGCGGATAAATAGGGAAACTATGCTCATGACCTGGGTAACCGTCTAAGATCTGAGTAACATTGAGTTTGAAGTCTAATCCTCCCTCGGTGGTAGGCATTAACTCTTGTTCCTTAGCTGCTTGAATAATCCATTGACGGTGCTTGCGATTACCTGTCAGATACATCTTGATCGTTTTAGTGTTGTAGTACTTTGAGTACTGCTTTAACACCTCTCTTGCGTGATCTAAACTTTTAATGTTATAGCCCCAATAACCCACACCAGGGCCTGTTGAATAAATTCGAGGGCCTGCTAGCATACCCGCCTCAACCATGTCAGCGTAGGTAAGAACATCGGTAGTACCTGTTTGTGGATCCCTAGTAGTGGTTACGCCGTATGCGAGATTTGCCGCGTAGGCCCAAACATGATTCTTGTGAAGCCCCCAACTTGGTCTAAGGTGGGCATGCGTATCTACGAAACCAGGTAGCAAGAATTTTCCTTGTAAGTCAATAGTTTCGGCTCCTAGCGGAATCTCAATTTCCTCATCTGCAGTATGAACCCCAGTAATGCGGTTGCCTACTACAACTACTGTTGCGTTTTTGATCACCTCATCCTCGCCTGCCATAGGAATCAGGGTAGCCCCAGTGTAGACTACGACTCCCGTAGGTATCGCGCGATTTACCTCCACAGCAACCGTTGACTCCACTGCCGTATAAGCCTCAGGCGCTTTTGGTTTTTCTGCAACTTCTTCAGCTTCTTCAGATGCTGTAGTATCCTCAGACGTATCGGCTTCATCGGCTTTCTTTTCAGCAGCTGCGACCTTAGCCTCCTTTTCAGCCTCTTTGAAGTCTTCTATTTCTTTATCGCGAGCCTCGGCAGCTGCGATATCGTAAGTGAATAGGGTATTACCTAGCATCCAGTATACCGTGTTTCCGTCTGAACTCCAAGAAGGAAATTCACCCCCCATGGTAGTTAGTTTTCTTGATGGAAAAGCAGCGTTATCAGCGTTTCTTACATTGATCTTCACCCCGTCTGGTCCAACTTTAGGAACAGTTACGATGTAAATATCATTATTGATTTTAGCTAACGCATAATTGCCTTTTGGTGCTCTTAATAAGGTGCTTGCCTTCGATGGCGGACGCGAAGGTGCTTCAGGCTCATCTGACAATAAATGGTTGTCGGTATAAACCGAACCGTAAACAGTGATACCATCGACAGAGACATATTTCTTCTCATCGGTTCCGTCATAACGAATAGAAATTAAGGTTCCGTTTTGATTCAAATAGATTCGACCGTCATTCTGAGCAAAGTGCGCATTAGAATATCGATCAGCCTTTGTAATAAAGTTTTCTTGACTCATTGCTCTTGGAGCAAACCATACTAGGTCAGACTTAGACATAAATGCGTAAGGCCCGTCAGAATCTTCAAATTGCTGACGTTGGCCCTTGAAGGCCACGATTCTGTTCGAAGGACTCCACACAGGATTCTGGTACACCGCTGAAGAAGCAGAAACTCTCACAGGCTTTGAACGCTTAGAAAGTCCCACTTTATAAAGGTGTCCTCCATCTTTCTCACTCCAAGTTACAAAAGCGATCTCTTTGCTGTCTGGGCTCCATGTCGGCATCGCCTCGGTAAAATCAAAAGAAGTTAATCTTCTCGGTTTTTGATCAGTGAGGTTCATTACATACACTCTGTTCAGTGCCGTAAAAGCGATCATTGATTGATCAGGGGAAACAACTGCGTCGCGAATTTGCGTAACGTTAAAAGTGGGAGTGTCTTCGATCGGATACTCAAATTTCAACTGAGACCCCATCGCTACCTTTTCGTTCACACTGAAATCAATCTCGCTAACGCGATTATCTAAATAAATGCGATTAAGCTTTCCGCCATAAGAGGCAATAATTGATTGGCTATCTGGCATAAATGACATCGCCGGCAACACCCCTAACGGAGCAATCGACTCTTGTTCGTCACGTTGTACCGGGTAGGCTAGCCAGCGTTCATCACCTGAGGTTAAATCACGAAGTACTAGGCCTGTTTGGTCGTTGTATCTAGATCCGTATACCAACCACTTTCCGTCAGGAGATAAAGTTGGGGCGAAAGCCGAACCGTAGCGACTCGTCATTGTCTTGCGCTTTCCATCAGTCAGGTCATAAGTTCCTAGTTGATATTGAGGAAGGCTTGCATTATACTGCCATGAATTTTGACGTTGAGAGTACCAAATATGATTGCCATCAGGGCTGAAGATAGGCTCTGAAATCTTCAAGTTATCAGGCTTACTGATCAGCTGTGTACCTGAGCCGCCCTCACGGTGATAGAGATGTAATTTGAAGTTTCTCGTACCCTTAACTACGGCGATATAATCACCATCTGGTGACCAATCTGCCGACTGCATATTAAAGGTGTCTCCTTTAGTTACTTGAATAGTATCCTGTTTTACGCGATCAATAATCCAAGCATTGTTGCCTCCGCTTCGATCAGAAATGAATAGTATCGAATTGCCATCAGGAGAATATTTCGGATGCGAATCAAAAGCAAGACCCTCAGTCACTCGGGTAGCCTGACCACCAGAAACGGGTAATTCGTAAATATCACCCAATAAATCAAAAACAAGCTTTACGCCAGAAGGATGCACATCCACCGACATCCAAGAACCCTCAGTAGTATTTAATTCGAAGAATCGTTCGGCTTCGAGAGGAAGCCCTTTCTTTTCCTTTTTTTCTTGTGCTGATGCAAGAATAGGTAATGCGAGAAGTATCGCGAGTAGCGTATTTTTCATATCAAACAAATTTGGCCATCTGAAGATAGCCAAATTGTTTGTTACTAAGTGTTAAAAAAGAGGGTTATACGAGTAGCAATACAACGGTCAACGCTGCACCTGCTACAGCAAAATACAAGCCTTTTTTGTAAATAGGCGCTCCAGTATTGAACATAAAGAATGCAGATACCGAGAAAAATAGTAATGAAATACCAAAGAAAATAGCCAACCAGAAAAGCGGATTGGTCGTATTCATCAAATGTAACTTATTCATTTTTTCAAGCAGCAAAGGATACTTAGTCTTGGTATATTGTGCTTCACCTGTAGCGGCGTTGTAAACACCATCACCGTTGAAGACAATCTGAAATCCATCGACCTTTTCTACTCGAATTCGAGTCTTAAGTGCAGGCCCAAGAGTTTCGGTATTTAACCCTGGCTCAACGACCACAGAAACGGTCTCTTTCTTCTTGAAAGTATCTGTATTTCTAAAGGTAAGTACGATGCCACTTAAAGCATAAACGGCCATAATTCCCGCTAGGAAGAATCCTAAATAGCGGTGAAATTCTCTGAATTTTTCTTGTGATTTTCTGCTCATTGTTAGATGTTGAGTAAGCAAGCTAGCAAAAGACCATTGAAGAAAAAAGTTAAAAAATCTAGTTGTTATTCCCGATACGCGACAACTCCTCTGCCGAACCGTTACCACGCTGCTTATTCTTACCGTAGTTTGAACCAAAGTTATAGGTCAATTGTAATTGTAAGGTCTGACGTGACCAGTCACTAATAACATTAGCATCAATCCCCGCATAGTTGATTCTACCGTAGAATTTTCGATTGAGAATGTCTCCGATTGACGCATTGATTTTGATCGCATCATCGACAAGAGTTTTACTGAAAGAAACGTTGAAATTAGCAATGTGATCGGTGATAATAACTCCCTCAAGACTTCCACTATTATAAAATGCCGACCAAGAAGAAGAAATGCCAAAAGGTAACTGTACATCAAGACTGGTGAACCAAGTGGCACTCCAACGATTGAGATAAAGTGGTACCTCAAGACTTGGAGCACTGTAATCGGTGTAATCGACGATCACCCCCGTAAACCCGTCAAATGCTTTGCCTATAAAGCCAATAGGAGCGAATAATTGAAACTGATAGGATTCATAATCATCCAAGTTCACCGTTGCTCTAGAAACTTGAGCTGTAGCTTTATCTTGGGTTACTAATAAAAATAGCTCATCCTTAGCCGTTTGCCTACTTAGGGTGAAAAAGGGTTGCCCCTCGTAGGTAAGGCCCAATGAAAGATTATGAGTAAAAGAGGGTCGCAAGGTCGGATTCCCCCGCTCTGAAGTATAGGGGTCATAATAGCTTACAAAAGAGTTCAATGATGAGTAATCAGGGCGATTAATTCGATAACTATACGAGGCAACGGCAGAAAGCTCATCGGTAATCTTTCGTGTCAAACTAGCACTAGGAAATAGACGCTCAATATCTCTGACCAAAGTTTGGTTCGCGGTTTTTGAGGTGCCTGTTGTTCGGCTGTCCTCATATCTAAGTCCCGCCGACAACTTATAATCATCCAAAGAGGCACTCCATTTTAAATAGATAGCCGCTATAGTTTCGTCAATTAAAAAACGATTGCTTTGCGCATCGACAAAGAGCGGATTGTTCTGATCACCCAGAGCGTATGATTTTAAATCGCTATCTGTAGCTACATCCGCATATTTTAGCCCCATCTGCCAGGTTGATTTTTCAGAAGGATTATAGGTGTAATCAAGGCGAAAAGTATTCACTCGAAAGGCCCCGTCTTGATCAAATCTTTGTGGCTCAAAAGTAACCTCGTTCATTGAGGTCGGCACCAAGCTACTCTCGCTCACATCTGAGAATCGAACGAAATTATAATCGGCCACTAGTTTATTCTTGTCATCCTTATACTCGTAGTAAGGGTTGATGTTTGTTGTGTTTCTCTGACGGTCAATCTGATTATCTGTCAATAAATCTGTACTAGAACCTGTGCTTTGTATTCCTGTTACACTAGCAGCGATTCGATCTGAATCGGTCTCTAAGAAGCTTGCATTGATCCCAGCTGAATGTTTTTCTGCCAAATAATAATCAACATTTAAACTCGACTGATACGTTCTTGGATCGTACGGGGATACAGAAGACTGATTATAAGAAACTCCATCTAAAGCTCTTAAAATCGTTAGATCTTCTCTCCAAGCCGATTTTCTCGCACCTACATAGACCCTCCAATTGAGCCGATTGACATAACTCGCAATCGAGGCCGAAGTACCATACTCTGATTCATTGTCATAGCCTATTTGCGACCTTAGACTGCCTGTTGTTCCAAGCTTTGCGTTCCTTTTAAGTACCACATTAATCAGTGGCCCACTACCCTCAGCATCATACTCAGCTCCTGGTTGTTGAATGAGTTCGATACGAGCGATATTGTCGGCAGGAAAATCTCTAAGAAGTGCCTCAGTATCTATATAATCAGTTCGCTTCCCGTTAATTAGAATGGTCAAATTTCGACGACCGGCATAGCTCAGTTGACCATTGATTATAATCACCCCAGGGACATTTTTCATCACATCTTGAAGATTTGAACTCACTAGTTCTGAATTCTCCAAATCTAAAATCAACTTCTCTGCTGACTGACGAAGGGTGGGCCTATTACCCTGAACAATCACCTCATCGAGTGCAGTAGCCGATTCGCTCAAAACAATGCTCTGAGGAACCATATTTTGGTCAACCCGAATACCCGATTCATAGGAAGTAAAACCTAACAAAGACACTTTAAGGACATAGTCCCCTTCAGGCACATCAGTTATTAGGAAAACCCCCTCTTCTGTAGTTATACCACCAAAAATCAAATTTGAATCTTCTGAACCTTGAAAAATCACACTGGCAAATGCTAACGGTTCACCAAGTTCATCCGCTACCGTTCCTTTAATTTCAAATTGGGCAGTAATCAATCCCGAGAAAAGTAATGTAGCTACTATTAAAAGTTGTTTCATGGTTAAGTTTTAGAGAAGAAACTTATATGACTCGTATCAATGACGATTTAATTCTATTTTTATAACATGTACCCAACAAAAACTTCGCTTCTCATTGCAATTCTTGTAATGAGTATTACCTCAATAGTTCTTGAAACTATTGCCCCTACCTGGGTCTATGGTATCGCGAAGGGGCTAACGACCGCTCTCGTTTTGCTTTTAGCATCAAGTAACAAGCAAATTTCTAGACTGGGAGCTCGAGTACTCACTGCGTTATTCTTTTGCCTATTAGGTGACATTGCCCTTATTTGGGAAGATGCTTTTTTACTAGGGCTTGGATTCTTCTTAATCGCGCATCTGCTCTTTATCAGGGCATTTATAGCACGATTTAAAATGAAGCTTCATTGGATCGCCCTTGCAATTGCTACTATTCTAGCCATTACCACTCTATATTTCATTTGGCCTAAGGTTTCAGGAATTTTACAGATTGCAATCCTCAGTTATGTCTTGGTGATCGGATTAATGAGTAGCCTATCGATGAGTATTGCTCTAAATCGAAGATCTAAAATTAGACTTCAATTAGGCCTAGGGGGCCTACTTTTTATGATATCGGATGCGCTTCTCGGGATTAATGCCTTTGTAAACCCAATCCCATTTGCCTCGATTCTTATCCTTACCACTTATTGGGGTGCTATCACTTCTATCGCTGTTGCAGCTCGTGAATTTTAGTCTCTCATCCAGATAGCGATATCTCCAGGATTCAAGTTAATACTATATCCCTGACCACCATAAAGGCGTTGAGGCAGTCTTGCATGTTTCATTCCTCTCAATGAAATGCCTTGTTTGGTACCTACTAGTTGCCATAAACCTTCCTTCAACATTGGCGTATCAAAATACCCTTGAACCTTAGAAGGATTTAAGAGCACCAATACTCGATCATCAACTACATAACCTAATTGACCTTCGTTTTCTGGAAGAATAAATTGATAGTAATCCTCACTGGCCGAATCAACGCGAAATACTTCACCGTAGCTTGAGCTTCTAAACTCATTTAGACCCTTCCAGAACTTTTGCATCATTGCATAATCATTTCTATTCGTTGAGGTCGGACGTTTCCCTACCTGATCCCAGACAAATTGATTGGCGGTGCGATGATTATAGGTGTCCCGGTATCCGTGCATATATATTTTGAATCCGGCATTTGTAGTTTTTACCACCTCTTGCAATGGGGCATGAGCCTTACTTCGCATGATTTCAGAGCCTCCATGAGTAACGATGGGCCCCAGAGAAGTATACAATAAGGTGGCTGCAATACGATACGCATCCTGATCAACGGCTAATCGGCCATCAAAATCAGCTTCTGCAAATTGATCAGCTAGAGCGAAATTATCGTGTATATCAAGATAATTGATTCCACTAATCGGTGTCTTATCGGTATCAAATCGATTCGCCAGCCCCTTGATTACATTTTCGCGTTCATCGAACTTGCCCCCTGGCCATCCGCGGTCTTGATACTTATCTGAAAGTGTAAACACCGGTCCTTTAAATGCGTTTCGCGAGTTATCTTGAAAGAAAGTAATTGGTGAGTCTTCTTTATACCAATCCCAATCGGGGTTATTTTCAAACTCGGGATCATTTGAACCTATCCATGCCTCTCCATACACAATCTTATCCTCCCCTATCGCCTCCTTCAAAGCAATCAATGTCTGCTGATCGATCTGTCCTGCCAAGTCGATTCGAAACCCATCGATTCCGAACTCTTCGATATAATTTTTACACTGATCAATCAGCCAGCGCTGTACCATCGGACGATTCTCTGTCTTCACCTCATTCCCATAAGCACCGATGTGTTCTAGGTCTTTCGTTCGGTAGTAATACTGCTTATCAATACCATTGAAATTGAGGTATTGCTCCCCACCATCCATATTCTCTCCGGTATGATTGGGTACGATGTCAATAATCACCGCAATCCCCTGATTATGAAAAGCCTGAACAAGGTCTCTAAACTCATCTCGCTCCACACCGGGCTCTGAACCTTTCGTTCGATACTTAGATTCGACAGCCATCGCAAAAGTAGTGCGATACCCCCACTGATAATTCTCTAAAGCCACGCCTTGATCAATCATATAAGGGTCGTCTTTGAAAGAAGCCTTCCAATCTTCATCTGGAAAGTGCAAATACTCTTGAACCGGCATTAAGTGTACCACATTGATCCCCAAATCAACCAAATAATCAAAACCAATTTTCTCCCCGATCGAATTGCGTAACCCACTTGTGATTACTCCCTTAAAGGTTCCTTTATGACTGTCAATAATAGGCAATTGGTCACTGAAATCTTGAACGTGCATTTCATAGGCGATGACGTCTTTCATTGCTGGAATACCACCATCAAGAGGAGTAGCAGGGATCGTTTTTGACCAAATGCGTGCTCTACCCCAACTGGTATCAACTACCCTCGCATAGGGATCTCTTACGTGAGTCTTTGTCGTCTCATAAAAGAAATTCCCCTTATCACTGGGCCCATGTACCGTGAAATCATAATACATCCCAGACAAGTCTTTATTAAAAAAAGCCTCCCAAACCCCTTGATCATCAACCTTCATCTTAACGGTTTGACTCGCATTAGTGGCCGTTGAACTTTCATATAAATACAAATAAACCGAGGTCGCTCTAGGAGCGAATAATCGCACCTCTGTTTTTCCATTAACAAGCTCTGCACCTAAGGTTTTATCACTGTATAAATTTCGAAACCATCCATCAAATGAGACTTGAGTTTTAATTCCATTATTCAAATCCTCTAGATAATGGACTCTTCTAATATCGATGGGCTCTGAAGGAACAAGGAGCGCCTTAGAAGCTGTGTTCGGCAAGACTTTCTCAACTCCGATTTCTCGACCATCAATTCGCGTTAATCTGTAATCATTAGAATCAAAACTCGGTTTGAAATTGGTTAGTAATGCAACGGCTTTATCATCGAGTATTTCGGCTTTAAACGAGGGTACAAATGCGTCATATTTATACACCAGATTACCTCCCTTTTCATTCGTTGGGCTATGTGCTACCTCTTGCCACTGAGCATTATCGATTAGAAATTTAAATTCAGATTTAGCAGGAATCTTTACATCCTCTTCATTTTCGATAGTCAAACTCCAAATCGAACCTGAATTAGTTAGATCCCACTCCTCACTAAAAGCTGCATCCCAACCACGAAACGAACCGGTAACATATACACGATCGGGTACAGTACCATAGATATTTGCATCATACAAAAAGGTCAATCGATCACTAAATAAGGCATATCCTTGTTTCAATTGTTCTCCAGTAAAGGACTGCGCATTCACTGCAAAAAAGAAGCAGGTAAAGAAGATATAGGTCAGGAAATTTCTCATATCTCAAAGATAGTTTTGAGTGATCAAAAAAGACATTTATCTGGAATAGATTTTACAACTACAAGAAAATCAAGCACCTATACATTATATGTTAAAATTTTTTGTTACTTAGTGATCCTCATTTTCTAAAAATGGCCACTTTATCTAAACAAAAAATACGCGTTGCGCGACTGCTAGAACATCAAACACTAGCGGTACACTCTCTATATTACGAAGGGAAGCGTTATACTAAAGTGGAATTAGAAAATATCCTAGAAGCTTATTATCGACGTCAAAGTCGTAAAACCTAATGAAGCGGCCGCTTCTTAATCATTCCACCCTTAGTGTCCTTGATCGGATATTGAATCACAAAGGCCGTGGGGTCTATTTTTTCAATTTCAAGAATTAGCTTACTAACCTCCAATCGTGTTACCACACAGAATAGGATGTCCCGGTCGGGGAGGGATTGGCCTTGGCTTCCGAAACCAGCATCTGAACGAAAAGAAGTAACACCTCGCCCCATTTCGTACATAATTGGAGATTTAATAGTGGCAGAATCTGGAGAGACGATCATGACTCCGATAGATTCTTCGATACCGTTAATGATGAAATCTACCGTGTTAGAAGCGACCACATTTGTCAAGATC
>OBOM01000039.1_pt1 | contig 15044 bp, 9 predicted proteins | sample 1535151 | NCBI WGS metagenome assembly OBOM01 (sample SAMEA3275616, study PRJEB22092) | marine metagenome | biome: marine biome; feature: surface water; material: Seawater | collected 2014-06-21T11:30:00+00 | depth 0 m | reverse complement strand
GTAAAACCAAAAAGGGTTAATCCGCTTGAGTGAATAGAAATTCTATTCATAACGCCTTTATAAGTTTTACATATTGCTCTGCAGTAAAAGAACGGCTAAACGCAAAAATGTCGTTGTTTACTATCATATTCTCATTGGAAAGGTACCGAGAAAAAACTAGGTCTAGGTACGATTCTATGGCTAGCTTACTATCAGAAGTAACGAGGTGAACGTTTTGAGATTCTAAAATTTTCTGAACATCCCAATTCTCAGGGCCAATAGCCAAAATAGGTCTTCTGGCTTTTAGATAATTAAAAAGTTTTCCGGGAATTGCATAATTATATCCAGAAACTGAAGATTCAAGAAGTAGCAAACAGGCTGCCCTTCGCTCTAACTGCTCGCAATATTCTTTGGTTTGATAACCTAAAAACTCTACATAGGGTTCTAAGCCCAGACTAATCAAAGTATACTTGACTTCTTTAGAAACCTCTCCTACAAAGAAGATTTTCAAATGAGCCCTCCAATCTTTACTCCTTTTAATCCTTTCACTGATCGTATGCCACAGATTTACTGAATTACGATGGGCAAAAAGTGACCCAGAATGAACCAAATAGAATCCTTCAGGAGCTCGATTATTTTCGATGAGATTCCCGTCATATCCATTGGTAATGCATTTAATCTTTTCGTCGTATTCTTTGTATCGTTCTGATAAATGTTTTGTTAATGAAAAACTCGTAGTTACAATGGCATCACTTTGGCTAATAATCGATTTTTCTAGACGTTGATGTTTGTTCTTAGTTCTTTCGGTCAAGGGGAGCAATTGTAAATATCCGAGATCTGCAATGGGATCTCGTAAATCTGAAATCCAATTGATCTCCTCAAAGAGCTCCTTTAGTCTTAAACCTACTAAATGTGCACTATGAGGAGGTCCAGTAGTAATAAGAGTTACTGGGCCATCTATCTTCCTTTTCAGGTATCGAATGACCGCCTTACTCCAAAATAGACGAGCATCAGGAAAAAAATAGTTGGCTCTTAACCAAAAAACTAATTTCTTTAGCCACGAACTTTTTTCATTTGAGATTAAACCCTTTGAAAAATTTTTCGATTTACCCAATGAAAGACGATTGATCCATCGCAAAGGTTCTATTGATCGAACCTTGACCACTTTGATTTTGTTTGAAATAGAATTAGTTAAACCTTCATCTATTTGAGGGTAAAAAGGATTTTCAGGGATAATAACCGTCAAATCCATACCTAGATCTGAAACCTGATGGGCAAGCGAAAGCCAGCGTTGAACACCAGGACCTCCAGAGGGCGGCCAATAATACGAAATCAGGATAATTTTATTCAGCCTTTCCACGATATATGATGATAGCAACTATAACTAGAGCCAATAGTCCAATTTGAGCGATGATTCGAATCCATAGGGTTTGTGAAACAATCTTTGGCTCGAAACTTAGGGTTATTTCTCCTTGACCTTCAGGGAGCATAGTCCCCATAAAAGAATAATTCGTTCTATATATTTTAAGAGATTCCCCATTACTACTTCTTAATACCCAATCCTTAGGACTCGGTGAATAGTACCATTCTGAAAATACCACAAATGCTGGTGAATCAAATTGATAACGATAACTAATCTGGTTTTCCTTAAACGAACTAACTTCTACCCATTCAACTTCACTAAGTACTCGATGCTCTTCATAATCGAATGAGAACAATTCATTGATCTCTATCGATTCTGTCTGACTGATTAGTGGTAAATTCAAAAAACTTTCTTTTAAAGAAGGTTGATAGTCAATAGACTTAGCTACCCAAATAGGTCCTTTTGAACTCGGATAAGAAGACGCTATTCTTCTACCCTCCTCATCGTTACTTATCAGATACTTGATGTTTAATAAGTCTAATACTTCGTAGTTTTCTTTTGCTATGTGATAATCAAAAATTTGACTAATATAAGCGGGCTTCGCTGCATGATATCCCCCAATCGATCGATGGTGATATGCAGTAGTTGCACCGTTTAGTCCCTCATTCAGATTAAATACTCTGTAGTAGGTACTATCCGATTGAATGTCTTTATCTGCATCGGTAAGAGGTATAGGGTTTTGAAATTCCCGCTTCGATTGAAAATGATCAGCTGAAGTATACCGATAAGCTACTCCACCTAAATCAATTAAGACTGCAGCTAGAACCAAATAAATAAGCGCTTCTTTTTTTCGTTTTGAATACAAGTAGAGAACCGTACAAACGACTAAAATGATAAGGAAAGAACGAAGTGAATCTTTTAAAGCAAGTGCGGTTCGATCCGATCGTAAAGCATCCATAAATTCTGGACCATAGGCACTTTCATAACTGATATCATTGATACCCGAAAATCCGAGTATAAATGGCAGCAGTGTACCTACTCCAATAATGACAAGACTTATCATTAAAGCCCTATTCAACGATTGAGTACCTGGAGATAATAACCACTTTCTTAATCCCAAAACGGCAATAATCGGTACCGAGAACGAAAGGAGCACCTGAATGGAGGACACTGCTCTAAACTTGTTGTAGAGCGGAAAATAATCGACAAATAAATGGCTTAGAAAACTCAGATTCTTTCCGAACGAAAGTAACAATGCCATTATCATGGAAAAGTACAGCCATTTATAATTTTTAAAGGATAAAGTAAGCAGACCTAAAACAAATAAAAACAATACTGAAGCTCCGAGATAAGCAGGAGCTGCAACGATCGGCTGACTACCAAAATACAATGGAGCATTGCTTGTGAGACTTTCAATTTCTGCTGAGCCAACATTATACCTCTCTAATAGTAGCTCTAAGTGACTTCCCTTTGGCAGTCGTTCACTATTCGATCCACCGAAAAGTCTTGGAATGAAAAGATTGAAAGACTCTGCAATTCCATAACTATAGGTGGTGATATAATCAAAGCTTAATCCAGAATTAGTCGATGCTCCCTCCATTGAAATTTCTGGAGTCGATCGCGTACTAAACTGGGCGTACTGTCGTGTTGCAAAAATCGTAGAAGCGTTGAGAAGTACTGCCCAGAACACAGATACTAGAAAAACCACTAGTCTTTTTAAAAACACCTCTGGTTCTTTTGTGTGAATAGCTTCGTATGTTTTAAAGAGCAGATATACTCCGATAAGCATAAAAAGGTAGTAAGTCATTTGATAATGATTAGCTACCAATTCTAAAGCCATAGAAAGGGTTAAAAACAGTGCAGGCAGAATGATCTTTCTCGTACGAAACAAGTAAAGTAGTGAAGCCAGAACTAATGGAAAATAGCCAATGGCGTGTGCCTTAGAATTATGACCTACTTCGATAATGATCAAATGATAGGTCGCTAAAGAAAAAGCTATGGAGCCTAACATTGAAAGTCTAAAATCTATCTTTAAACTCGACAGTAAGAGGTAAAAGGATATTAGGTAAAGAAATAGGTAATCGATAGGTCGAGGTAAGAATCGAATGGCACGATCTAACATTTTTACTCCCTGATAAGCGTATTGAGCACCTAATTGGTAAGTTGGCATCCCACCGAAAGCATTTTGAGTATAGTACGACTCCTCTCCTGCCGCTCTTAATTCATTTCGCGAATGCGCCATTCCGTTATACTGAATAATGTCAGATTGCTCGAGTACTTTTCCTTGTAAGGCAGGATAATAAAAAACACAGGAAATCAGTAGAAAAGAAAGAAGTGCTATTCCATGGGTTTTAAAAAAAGTTGACATTTTAAAGGTGGATGTAGATTCGTTTGCCATGAATTACGTTGAATTTAAGCTAATTTAGGGCTATGATTACGATCAAAGAATTAAAGACACGAAAAGAACTCGTCGATTTTGTAAAGTTTCCCTTTAAACTCTATAAAAATACTCCTTATTGGATTCCTCCAATAATCAGTGATGAGGTAAATAGTTTCGATAAAAATCTTAACCCTGTTTTTGAACACGCTGACGCACGCTTTTTCGTTGCATTAAAGGGTAATGAAATTGTTGGACGTATTGCAGCCATCATCAATCGTGTAGAAGTTAATCAGCAAGGCCTTAAGAAAATGAGATTCGGATGGTTCGATTTTATCGACGATCTCGAGGTGTCTAAGGCATTACTTGATAAAGTGAATGAAATAGGGAAAGAGAATCAATTGGAGTTTATGGAAGGCCCTGTGGGTTTCTCAAATCTAGATAAGGTCGGAGTGATGACCGAAGGTTTTGAGAATATGGGCACCATGATCACCTGGTATAATCATGCCTATTATGTCGATCATTACAAGGCTTATGGGTTAAAAAAGGAAAAGGGATATATAGAAAGTGAATTCCCTTCAGAAAACGCAGACCCCAAGTTCTTTGCTGGTTTCAGTGAGGTTATACAAAAGAGATATAATCTTAGACCCGTAAATTTCAAGCGTACTAAGGATTTAATGCCTAAAGTGGATCAAATGTTTGATCTCTTTAATGAAAGTTATAGCAAGCTATCTTCTTTCGTACCCATATCAGAACGGCAGAAAAAGTTCTTTAAAGAAAAGTACATTTCGTTCATCAACCCCGAGTATATCAAATTTGTGATTGACGAAAAGGATAAAATTGTTGCCTTCGCTATTGTCATGCCATCTTTTGCAAAAGCACTAAAGAAAGCAAATGGTAAATTATTTCCTTTTGGATTCATCCACCTACTATGGGCAAAGTACTTTTCTAAGGATGTTACTTTTTATTTAATTGGGATCACACCAGAATATCAATCAAAAGGGGTCACCTCTATTCTGTTCACTGAATTTAAACGTGAATTTGACAAAAGAGGAATTCAGATGTGTCATCGAACCCCAGAATTAGAAGACAATCACGCAATTCATCGTTTGTGGGCGAATTTCAATACGACCATAACCCAAAAACGACAAACGATGAAAAAATTATTGACATAAAAAAAGGAGGCCATTAGCCTCCTTTTTTTTATCACTGATATTCGTTCAGTTATTCATTCATTGCAGCACTAACAGCTGCTGAAAGTCTTTTGTAAGTTCCATTCTCTAATCTTTCACGTATTGATGAGAAAGCATCTAAAGTAATGGCAACATCCTCAAGGGTATGGGTAGCGGTAGGAATCATTCTAAGTAGGATAAGCCCTTTTGGAATTACCGGATATACAACGATAGAACAGAAAATACCATGGTTTTCACGTAGATCCTTAACAAGCGCCATTGCCTCAGGGATACTTCCGTTCAGGTAAACCGGAGTAACACAACTTGATGTGGTTCCAATATCAAAACCTCTTTCTTTTAATCCACTTTGTAAGGCGTTTACATTCTCCCAAAGTTTTGCTTTTAACTCTGGACGAGAACGAAGCATATCTAATCGCTTTAGAGCTCCTTTCACGTAAATCATCGGTAATGATTTAGCAAACATTTGAGATCTAAGATTGTACTTTAAGTAATCGATAATTTCTTGGTCTGCCGCTAGAAATGCTCCGATACCTGCAAGGGATTTAGCAAAAGTTGCAAAGTATACATCAATATCGTCTTGAACCCCTTGCTCTTCGCCAGCACCAGCTCCTGTCGCACCTAAGGTACCAAAGCCGTGTGCATCATCTACTAGGAGTCTAAATTTGAATTTCTTTTTCAGCTCGACAATTTCTTTCAGCTTTCCTTGCTCACCTCGCATACCAAAAACTCCCTCAGAAATAACAAGAATACCTCCATTCTGTTGTTCAGCAAGCTTGGTAGCTCTTTCCAAATTCTTTTCTAGACTTTCAATATCATTGTGCTGAAAGGTAAAACGCTTACCCATATGAAGACGAACACCATCAATAATACATGCGTGGCAGTCTACATCATAAACGATAATATCATCCTTAGACACTAGAGCATCAATGGCAGACATAATACCTTGATAACCGAAGTTTAGTAAGTAAGACGCTTCTTTATTCACAAAAGCCGCAAGTTCGTTTTGAAGTTGCTCATGAAAATCAGTATGACCACTCATCATACGAGCCCCCATTGGGTAAGCCGCTCCATAGGTAGCAGCAGCTTCAGCATCCACAGCCTTAACTTCGTCTAAATTAGCTAGTCCTAAATAGTCATTGATACTCCAAGTAAGTACTTCTTTTCCTTGAAATTTCATTCGATTCGAAATAGGCCCTTCTAATTTTGGAAACACAAAGTATCCTTCTGCATGTGACGCCCATTTTCCTAATGGACCCTTATTCTCGATAATTCGATCAAATAAATCTCTCATATATCTATAACGTTATGAAAATATGGGGCAAAAGTAAGATTTATACATTTACCCTTAGAATTTTACTATGAATTTGTGATCGCCGATTTTTCTGAAGTCCCTACTAAATTTTCAGCTTCTATAAAACCTTGCTCAGTCATCCACTTCTCGCTGTAAATTTTGCTCAAATAGCGCGATCCATGATCGGGTAGAATAATGACTACCACACTATTTTTGTCAAATACGTTTTGATCATTATACAGTTCGGTAGCACGTAGCGCAGCACCTGCGGTGTACCCAGCAAAAATACCTTCTGTACGAGCGAGATTTCGAGCAGCCAAAGCAGCTTCCTTATCAGTTACTTTAACGAAGGTATCAATAACACTAAAATCAGTAGCGGTTGGAATTAAATTCTTACCCAGACCTTCAATACGATAAGGATGAATTTCGTTTTCGTCAAACTTTCCGGTTTCATGGTATTTTTTAATCACAGATCCGTAGGCATCTACGCCTAAAATATGAATACTCGGATTTTGTTCTTTAAGGTACCTGGCAGTTCCAGATATCGTACCACCTGTGCCGCTACATGCAACTAGATGTGTGATACGACCTGCAGTCTGCTTCCAAATCTCAGGGCCTGTGGTTTTGTAATGTGCCTCCGTATTCAGTTCATTGAAGTACTGATTAATGTATATCGAATTCGGAGTTTCAGCGTGAATTCTTTTGGCTACTTCGTAGTACGATCGAGGATCGTCAGCGGCCACATGTGCAGGACAAACATGGACCTCTGCACCCATGGCTTTTAAACCATCAATTTTATCCTGAGAAGACTTTGAACTAACTGCTAGGATACATTTGTATCCTTTCACCATGCTTGCCATAGCTAGACTAAAACCAGTATTTCCCGAGGTAGTTTCTACGATGGTATTACCCCGCTTTATCAATCCTTTAGCCTCTGCATTCTCAATAATAGATAAGGCGATTCGATCTTTAGAAGATTGTCCCGGATTAAACCATTCTAATTTAGCATAAAATTGACCCGGATAGTTCGCAGTGACTTTCTGAAGCTTTACAAGCGGTGTATTGCCCACCAAGTCTAAGATAGACTCAGATGCCTGAATACTTTTATTCTTTTTAAAAAGTGAGAACAAATTCAAAAATTTACTACAAAGATAATTAAACTCTACAAAGTGAGGGAACACATAGGTTTAAGATGAAAGCGTACTCCTTAGCGAGTTCTTTTAATTGTTCAAATCGACCCGAAGCCCCTCCATGCCCAGTTTCTAAGTTGGTATCTAAGTAAATTTTGTGATCCGCTAATTGGCATTCACGTAGCTTTGCTACCCATTTCGCTGGTTCCCAATACTGTACCTGCGAGTCGTGAAAACCAGTAGACACATAGATGTTGGGGTATTTTTGTAGCTGAACATTATCATAAGGAGAATAAGACAGCATTATTTCATAGAATTTAGGATCGTTAGGATTTCCCCATTCATCGTATTCACCCGTGGTTAGGGGAATATCCTCATCTAGCATTGTAGTCACCACGTCTACAAAAGGAACCGCGGCAATAACCCCGTGATACAATTCTGGATTAGTATTGATCACCGCACCAACCAAAAGTCCACCAGCCGAACCTCCCATGGCGTATAAACGATCTTCTTTGGAGATTCCCAAAGAAACAAGTCCCTTTGAAGCGTCAACAAAGTCATTAAAAGTATTACTCTTCAATTCTAGCTTACCGGTCTCGTACCACTCTCGGCCAAGGTATTCCCCTCCACGAATATGAGCTATCGCAAATACAAAACCTCTATTGAGTAAAGAGAGTCTTGTAGAAGAAAAATAAGGATCGATGGTGTGCCCATAAGAACCATATCCATAGATGAGTGTTGGTGCATTCTTCGGAGTGTCCTTGTGTTTTACCAGAGATACTGGTACCGAAACTCCATCTCTAGCCGTTATCCAAACCCGCTCAGAGATATAATCTGAAGAAGAATACCCTCCTAATACTTCTTGCTGCTTAAGCAATCGTGTTTTGCGGGTTTCCATATCTATTTCATAGACACTCCCCGGATGGGTCATTGAATTGTAATAATATCTAAGTTTAGTCGTTTTGAATTCAGGATTTTCATGAATATCGCAAACATAGGTCTCCCCTTTTATAGGTATCGTATAGAATGAATGATCCTCCCATTGATGAATCTGCAGAGAAGTCAATCCTCTTTTTCGCTCGGATAGGACATAAAATTTTTCGAAAAACTCCACGTCTTCTAAAAGAATCTCTGGACGGTGAGGAATGAATTCTTCCCAATGGTCACTATCGGTAGCTAAAACCGAGGTTTTCATCAATTTAAAATTGGTAGCTCCGTCCTTATTGGTAAGTAAGTAAAAATGGTCTTTGTAATGATCAAGACTATATTCTAAGCATTGTTCTCTCTTCGAAAAAACTCGGAATGATGCATTTGGATCATTCGATTCTATGAATCGATATTCTGTAGTCAGTGTTGAGGACGAGACAATGAAAATGTAGTCTTCGCTTTTAGGCTTAAAAATCCCAACATTAAAGGTTTCATCCTTCTCCTCAAAAACTAACTCGTCTTCTGCTAATTCCTGTCCTATTCGATGCCGGTACACTCGATAACTACGAAGCGTTTGAGGATCTTTTTTAACATAAAAGAAGGTTTTGTTATCTGAGGCCCAACAAGCGGTTCCAGTAGTGTTTTCGATTACATCCTCTAATAGCTTACCCGTCTCTAAATTTTTAATTTTTAAGGTATATTGTCTTCGTGAAACGGTATCTTCAGCATATAAAGCAAGTTGGTTATTGGGACTCACTTTCAGCCCTTTAAAATGGTAATACGAAAAAGAAGAGGCTAACTCATTAACATCGAATAGCAATTCCTTGTCTTCACCGTTTTCGTTCTTAAACCGGGAATAGATCGGATACTCCTTACCTTCTTTATATTCACTTTGATACCAGAAACCGTTTTTAAAAAGAGGAAGAGAACGATCGTCCTCTTTAATTCGACTTCTCATCTCCTTGTAAAGAGATTCTTTAAAAGATTCAAGATGTGCCGTATCTCGATTAAAATATTCGTTTTCCTTCTTAAGATAATCTAAAAGCTCAGGGTGCTCACGATCACACATCCAGTAAAAAGGATCTTCCCTTTCGTGATTATGTTTTACTAATTTTTTAGGGTATTTCGATGCTTTGGGGGGGGTATAAAGGTGCTCCACTATTTAATTCCAACTAAAATTACACATTACCTCTTGTCCAATGGGAGACCCGTCAGGGATACGAACAGAAGACTCATTAGACTTATATCCTGTAGGATTACCAATAAAACGTTCTACTTGCTTTCTTAAGTAAATTGCGGTGGGGTCTGTTGCGCTATTTTCAAGATGGGTTTTAAGTCGCATCATTTCTAACAAAATAACTTCAGTCACCTGCGGATATACCTTATCTGAAGAAGACAACTTCATCAATTCATCTAAAGTCTGCCAAGCCACGATTTCCTCAATAGCGTTATAATACGGATCCTTCGAGTTCATACTTCGAACGGTCTCATCTAATAGCAACTTTATCATTTCTTGAAGAGATAACTGGTTCTTATCAAATAAACCTTGTTGATAGACCCGATTTGCTCTTTGTGGGTGTAACATGAATTTTAAGGTTGTAGAAGAAGCGGTCTCGGCTGCCGCCAAAGGATCAAATGCTACTCCCAATTTAGATTCGAAGGATTCTCGGGTTCTACCATACCCATAAGTTCTCGGTCCAAAAACTGAACGTAAATACTCAGGTATTTCTAAAGTCTCAGGATCAAGTGTTCGAATGAGCGCCTTCAAGGCCTTTTCTTGTTCCTTTCTACTTACTGGATGATGAAACTCCGTTGCGTCGGTATATGTATAACTATAGTCAATACCCCCAATTAATTTTGAAACTGCTTCGGTTTGATATCGATGAGAAAAATAAAGCGGAACAAAAACATCCTCTAATAATGCCACTGGGGAATGGTCAGGGACATTATCTAATGAAAATCGACTTATCGCCTTATTTCTTAAATCGAGTAAACGATATAACTCTTCAGTTATATCTGTTCCATTGTCCCAAAGATGAGCGGTAGCACTCGCAGATCCAGCAGGTCGTGCATCTGAATCTGTTAAATAATGTAAGCCTGCCTTCTCCGCATTTTCCAAAATCTCCTGTAACGCCTTACCTTCATCAATACCATCGCCAAAATCGCTATAAGCATACGCAACGGTCACTTTATCCCAATCTCCTATCCCTTTATCATAAGCTTCACTAAAATCAAATTGGTCTCCAGCTCCTTCTAAAACAAGTGGGTGTGGGTAATCCATTACTGAAGCACGATCATCGGTACTTGCAGCAAAATTGTGTGCAAAACCTAAAGTGTGGCCAATTTCATGAGCAGATAATTGCCTGATACGGTTCAAGGCCATATCTAACATAGTTTGTTCATGAACACTTAGTTTATTGTACGGTTGATTATAAAGACCTTGAGCAATTAAATAATCTTGACGAATTCTAAGACTCCCTAAACTAACATGACCTTTTAATATTTCACCAGTTCTAGGATCAGTAACACTCGAACCATAACTCCAACCTCTTGTTGAACGGTGAACCCATTGAATTACATTGTATCGAATATCTAGCGGATCAGCATCTTCTGGCAGCATCTTAACTTGAAAAGCGTCTTTATATCCGATAGCCTCGAAAGCCTGATTCCACCAACGGCCACCTTCTAAAAGAGCAGTTCGTACAGGCTCAGGCGTACCATTATCCAAATAATAAATAATCGGTTCTACGGCCTCGCTAATTGCTGCATTAGGATCTTTTTTCTCTAATCGGTGTCTACGGATAAAGTCTTTAGCCGTTCCTCCATTCACCGGCGAAGCATAATCGAAAAATCGGAATGGATAAGCACCCGACCGAGCATCAAAAGATCTCATCTCAAAGCTATCCAATTCAGGTAATTCAATGAATGAGTGCATTTGAGTTACGCTAACTAAACTTGCATCTGGTGTCACCGATCTTATTTCATACCCTTTGGGTTTACCCGAGAAAGTCAATAAAACATCTATTAAAATATTTTTCTCAAATGATTTCGAGCGTTCTCTGTGATGCGCAGAACGTGATAGATCTAATTGGTAATTCCCTTGCTGAGTAGCTGACAAACGATCAATCACTCCATGTGCATCTCTTAACAATAAGGAATTTAAATCGATGAGAAAAGATCCATCTTCGGCCGTTTCTAGAATGGTAAATCCTGCGATTACAGATTTAGCAAAAGCTTGGTTTACTGAAGCTTTTTCAAGAGCATTTTCACTAAGGGCGCGATAATCTTGATTCGGTTCAATTAGAAGTAATTTGTTACCAGCCTTTTTGAAATAAACGACTTTTGTCGTACCCAATTGACCCCTATCAAGACCGATGTCATTACTACCAACCCCACTGCTAAGTGCAGTTACGTATAAGAGTTCCTCCTCAAGACGATCCACTTTCATAAACAATCGATCCTCTGATTCATCGTAATAGGTCGTTAAAAATCCCGGAATAGCCTTTAAATCTTTCACCCGGTTAAAGTCTTGTGCAAGAAGTGCTGACGGAATAAAAACATAAAGGAATAACGTTGTTAGAAGTGGTAGTCTTTTCATTTGATAAGATATTGAAGGGTTTAAATTATTCAATTTTTAGACAATAGCAGGAGACTAATAAGTATTTTTGCGTTCGAAATTCTTACCAAGTAGATATGAGTCGAACAGAACGACAAAAAGATCTTTTTGAACGCCTAGGTGCGTTAAGGAGGTATCTTTGACATAGATGGCAAAAAGATTGCGATCGAAAATGAGACTGAAAAAACACTAGTTGCAGGTTTTTGGGATGACCCAAAGTCAGCACAAGAGCAAATGAAGAAGCTCAAAATTCTGGAATCATGGGTCGAGCAGTTTGAGGAGGCCGAAGAATTGTATGGTGAAGTAGAGGTTCTTTCAGAGTTCATCTCACTAGGAGAAGCTACCGAAGAAGATGTCAATAAAGCATTAAATGAGCTCGAAAAACAAATTGAAGATTTAGAGTTTAAAAACATGCTTTCAGAGGAGGGTGATGATTTACCCGCTGTCCTTCAAATAACCGCTGGTGCTGGAGGCACAGAAAGTTGTGACTGGGCATCTATGCTCATGAGAATGTATTTGATGTGGGCCAATTCTCACGGATACAGTGTCAAAGAACTCAATTTTCAAGAAGGAGATGTTGCGGGAATTAAAACCGTTACTATCGAGATTAATGGTCCTTTTGCATTTGGCTGGCTCAAAGGGGAAAACGGTGTGCACAGACTGGTTCGCATATCTCCTTTTGACAGTAACGCAAAGAGGCATACTTCATTTGCCTCGGTTTATGTGTATCCTTTAGTTGATGACAGTATTTCCATTGAGGTTAACCCGGCAGATATTGAAATTACAACAGCTAGATCTAGTGGTGCTGGCGGACAAAATGTAAACAAGGTAGAGACGAAAGTACAACTCGTTCACAAACCAACAGGCATACAAATTAGCTGTTCTGAATCGCGCTCTCAACACGACAACAGAGCAACGGCGATGCAAATGTTACGATCTCAACTTTATGAGATCGAACTTCGCAAGAGAATGGAAGCCCGTCGTGAAATCGAAAATTCTAAGATGAAAATTGAATGGGGTTCTCAGATAAGAAACTATGTTATGCACCCTTACAAACTCGTTAAAGATGTTCGTACTAGCGTTGAAACAGGGAATGTGGAAGCGGTAATGAATGGTGAGATCGATCTTTTCCTAAAAGCTTTTCTCATGTCAAATGGACAAAAACAAACCGAAGATGAATTTTAAAAAAATACAGATGAAAAAAGATTTTAACGTTTTCAAAATTGTTTTGGCATTGTTATTGGTATTAGGCAGTCAGGAAAGTGTCCAAGGACAATTTGGAATGGGTGGTTTTGGTGGTTATGGTTATAACCCCTACAGTGGAATGGGAAGAATGCGTAGCAGTGTTCCAAGAACAAATGTAGCTGCTGAGCCCGAAGCTCCATTAACCGCTGAAGAAATTACCGAGCTTGAGATGGTTAAGGTTAAAGAAGCCCTAGCTATTGACCCATTTGAAGAAGCTATTTTGAGATCAATATTACTTGAATTCACAAAAAAGAGAATTGAGTTACAGATTTTAAAGGTAGATCCGAAGACACTGACAGAATCGTTCCGAAAACTAAATGATTTAGAGAACGAACGATTAAAATCAGAATTGTCGCTGGCTACCTATGAGAAACTCCTTGAACTCAAGAAGAGAAATTTTAAAAAGCTAAAAGACAATTCAGGAAAGAAGAAGAAGAAAAAAAAGAAAAAAAAGAACGACTAATTCTATTCTGAATGAAACACTATTTTGTTGCGCTAATTGGTATTTTAGGAATGCTCAATGCTCAGGCTCAAATACCGAATCGTCCAATGCCATCGATGACTCCAATCACTATTACCGGTAGTGTAATCGATAAAGACAGCGGGCAACCGTTAGAATATGCCACTTTAGTATTGCAGAGTGTTCGAATGCCTGATCGAGTAACTGGGGGTATTACCGATGAATCTGGGAAATTTTCAGTAGAAACCCTTCCAGGAATGTATCACATTCGTGTAGAGTTCTTATCCTTCAAAACTTACTCCCAAGAAAATGTTAGACTAACTACTTCTACCGATTTAGGTCAAATCGCTCTTGAGGCTGATGTTGCGCAACTAGACGAGGTTGAAGTTGTTGCAGAGCGAACTACCGTTGAATTAAGACTTGATAAGAAGGTTTACAATGTAGGCCAAGACCTCACAGTTAAAGGAGGTTCGGTTACAGATGTACTTGACAACGTACCATCAGTGAGTGTTGACGTAGAAGGAAATATTTCGCTAAGAGGTAATGAAAGTGTACGTATTTTAATTAACGGAAAGCCTTCGGCCCTATCCGGTCTTAGTAATGACGCACTTCGTCAACTACCGGCAGAAGCCATAGAAAAGGTAGAGGTGATCACTAATCCATCTGCTAGATATGATGCAGAAGGAACTGCAGGGATCCTGAATATTGTTTTAAGACAAGAAAAAACCAAAGGTTTAAACGGATCGGTAACCGTTAATGTAGGAAGTCCAGAAAACACAGGTAGTAACTTAAATTTAAACCTTAGAAGAAAATCATTCAATTTATTCTCAAACACTTCGTACAGAAGTAATAATAACCCAGGGAATTCTTCTAATCTTCAAACCAATTTTAACCCTGACGGCACCATTGCTAGTTATCAAGATGAATTCGGAAGAAACGAGCGTATTCGTGAGGGGTTCAACACAAATATTGGGTTAGAACTTCTTTTAGATAAAAAAACCTCTTTCACGCAAACCTTTTTATACCGAAACAGTGACGGGCAAAACCTAAGCACAGTAGACTTCTTTAACTACGACGAAAATCGAATTCCTACAATTTCGAGGTTAAGAACAAACTCAGGGAATGAAACCGATCTTACCTATCAATACTCAGCAAATTTTGTAAAAGACTTCAAGAAAGATGGTCAGAAATTAACCGCTGATTTTCAATACTCAACAGGAGAGGAAATTTCTAATTCAGGAATTAACGAAAGTGTTCTCAGTGACGAAACCATCTTTATACCTTCTGAGGCAACCTATACCAGCGAGGAACAGATTAATCGATTATTTCAATTCGATTATGTCAACCCAATTGGTGAAAATAATAGCGGACAATTTGAATTTGGATATCGAGGTACGTTTAACGACTTCTACACCGACTTTGAGCTACAACTTCAAGAAGAAGCAAACGGCCCTCTTCTTAGA
>OBOM01000038.1_pt1 | contig 15143 bp, 17 predicted proteins | sample 1535151 | NCBI WGS metagenome assembly OBOM01 (sample SAMEA3275616, study PRJEB22092) | marine metagenome | biome: marine biome; feature: surface water; material: Seawater | collected 2014-06-21T11:30:00+00 | depth 0 m | reverse complement strand
GATCCACCAGTTGGCGACCATATTCCAATTCCGCAACTTCGCGGCAGGTATGTGTCAGGATGATCTGATCATAATCTTCATAGGTTTGTGGTTCACGAATAAGCGAGCCAAAGGGCGCAATTCCCGTACCCGTGGCGAAAAACCACAAGCGTTTCCCAGGCAGCAGCGCATCATGCACCAATGTGCCCACAGGTTTGGGGCGCAAAATGATCTGATCGCCTGATTTGATGTGCTGTAAACGGCTGGTCAACGGGCCATCTTGGACCTTGATTGAATAGAATTCTAATTCGTCATCCCACGCGGGTGATGCGATGGAATAGGCGCGTAAAAGCGGTTTTCCATCATCCTTCAACAGGCCGATCATCACAAATTCACCTGATCTGAAACGCAGGGATTGTGGACGGCTGACACGGAAAGAAAAGAGACGATCTGTCCAGTGTTTTACGTCTAGCACCGTTTGTGCATCTGGCAGGGTTGGAACTTTGGTGGCAGTCGTGGTTGTCACGGGGGTATACTCTGTCATGTTTAGTTGTCACTTTGCTTTTTACGCGGTTTTGTTGGAATTTGCTAGGCGCTTTTGCGCAGACGCGTTTGATGATCATGCGCGGACCAGTTCGTCAATCGGATCAAATCCGTAAACCTCGATCCACGAAGGTGTCTTCATCAAAAGCCGCAGTTTGGCAAAGGCGCAGTCCCCCGTACCCACAACCAAAATACGTTTATCACGCAGCGATAGATAGACAGGGTAATGTTCCATACTTTAATGTTCCTTGGTTGACTTTTCCAAATAATTAGGAAAAATTCCCAAAAAATAAAATATATTCTAGCAAATAAGAAATATTGTTCTGAAAATTTGGATTTATGGGATTGCTGGACCAAAAACGAGATGGAGCGCGAAAAAATGGTTCGTTTGGATGAAACAGATCGGAAAATTTTGCTTGAGCTGCAAAGCGACGCAAGCCAATCATTGGAGGAGATCGCCAAGAAAGCGAACAGTTCCAAGACCCCAGTTTGGAATAGGATTCGCAAAATGCGCGATGCGGGGATCATCAAACAAAGTACCACGCTATTGGATGCAGAAGCCTTGGGGTTTGAGGCGTGCTTTTTCGTTTTGATCCGCACCAGTGAACACGAGGCCAGTTGGCAAGCTGCGTTTTTGCACGCGTTAAATGATCGACCCGAAGTGCAAGAGGCGCACCGATTGGCGGGTGATATCGACTATATCCTGAAGGTGCGTGTGAAAAATGCGCGTGCCTATGACAAATTCTATCAGGCCCTGATTTCAGAAGTGAAGGTGCACAATGTCACAGCACTGCTTTCAATGGAAGAAATCAAAAGCACGACGCAACTGCCGCTTTAGGTTTGAACCCAAAGCGCCTCTAACCCGTGAAAATGATAAACATTTGCGTATTTGGGTGCTGCCGTGATGCGCAGGTTTGGGTGACGATCAAACAGCGCTTTTAATGCGATTTGCATTTCCATACGGGCCAGCGGCGCACCAAGGCAAAAGTGGATGCCCGCGCCAAACGCATGATTTTTCTGCACCCTGCGCGCGGGATCAAACCTGTTTGGATCGTTCCATCGACTGGGATCACGCCCAGAGGCGCCAATCATCAGCGCAACCTGATCCCCACACGTTAATGTGTGATCTCCAATTTTGACATCGTCATAAACATAGCGTGTAAACATATGCAGGGGTGGATCATAGCGCAGGACTTCTTCGACTGTGCCTGCGATTGCGTCGGGGGTTAACCATGCGGGATCTGCGCCGTGTTCGATCAGAGCCTTAATTCCGTTCCCCAATGTATGCACCGTTGCCTCGTGGCCTGCGTTTAACAACAGAATGCAGGTTGTGATAACCTCATCCTTGCTCAGGCGCGAGCCGCCTTCTTCCGCGGCGATCAGATTGGAAATCAAATCGTCCGCAGGTTTGTTTCGGCGCTCCTCAATGTAGGTTGCCATGAAGGATGAAAATTCAATTGCGGATGTCACCGCCTGATCTTCAAGTTCTGGCGTGCGGCGGGCCTGATACATCATGACCATGTCGTTCGACCAGCGCAGCAATTGGGATGTCATGCTTTCGGGCACACCCAGCAATCTTGCAATGACGATCACAGGCACCTGCGTCGCGTAGGTCGATAGAATGTCAAAGGGGTCATTCGGGAAATTGTCGATCAATCTGTGGCACAGATTTTCAATTTCGGGGCCCAGTGCCGCGATACGCCGTGAGGTGAATGCATGTAAAACCATCTTGCGTAAATGCGTGTGGCGTGGTGGTTCCAGTTCCAGCATCGAATGCGCTTCAATATCATAAAATGGCTGAAGGCGTTTAGGAATATTGACTTCACCTGAATTAATAGCTTCGCGTCCTAACAATTTATTTTTAAACAGCTTATCAATTTCAGAATAAGAAAATATAGCAGGCATTTCATAGTCTTGCCAATATACCCAACCCTCGCGGATTTTATCATAAACTGGATATGGATTTTGCACAAACGCAGGATAAGTTGGAGATTGGCTGAATATGTGCATGATTGACACCGTTCTGCTTTTATCCGCTATGCGCGCGACAGCGCCTTGATGATTGGTACGAAATCATGCGCGCTTAGGCTTGCGCCACCCACCAGTGCGCCGTCCACATCTGCCACGGAAAAGATGTCGTCGGCGTTTGATCCCTTCACCGAACCGCCATAAAGCAAGCTGATGTTTTGTGCATCTGCACCAAGTACGGTCAGCAGTTCAGCACGCATAAAACGATGCGCTTCGTCAATCTGGTCAAGTGTTGGAACAAGACCCGTTCCAATCGCCCAGACGGGTTCATAGGCGATCACAGTGTTTTGTGATGTAGCCCCATCAGGAATAGATCCTGACATCTGTTGGCCCAGAACATTTAACGTTTCGCCTGCCTCTCTCTCGGCAAGGGTTTCACCGATACACACAATTGCGATCAACCCGGCTTTAAGTGCGGCTTGTGCCTTGGCTTTGATCATGTCGCTTGTTTCACCGTGATCCGTTCTGCGTTCGGAATGGCCAATGATGACATATGTGGCGCCTGTATCTGCAATTTGGTTGGCCGAAATATCACCCGTATGCGCACCAGAAGATACCATATGGCAGTCCTGCGCACCGATGCCGATTTTTCCGCCTATATCGCAGGCGGGGATTAATAGGGATACGGGCGGGCAGATAACAACCGCAGGATCAGTGTCATCAAGTTCTGCATTTATGGCCTTTACCTCGGATAAGCTCGCCCGTGTTCCGTTCATTTTCCAGTTACCTGCGGCGAGTTTACGCATCTTTTTCTCCTTTGGTGCAGGGCACCTTGTCTTATTATCTTTCCCTAGGTATTGCCCATTCCGACCCATGGATGCAAGAGAGTGTTAATGATCCCCAAAATTGATTTACAGGCGTTAGTTGCCAAGGATGCAGGCGCAAATCATGATCTGTTGGCGGGGATTCAAGAGTATGGATTTTTGATCGTGCACAACACATCGCTGTCTGCGGCCGATGTGGTGCAAGTCACCGATATGTATCGACAATTTTTCCATCTGCCAGAGGCAGAAAAGGCGCATGTCAGCATGGCAAAAACGGGATCAAATCGCGGGTGGGGTGCCTCGGGCAGTGAACAGGTCGATCCAAATGCAAACCCCGATTATAAAGAAGTGTTTGATAGTGGTTATGTGCCTTCACCCATGCACCCTTATGCGGCGCACAGTGTTTATGCGCCCAATCAATGGCCTGAACAGCCCGCAGACTTTGAGCGTGTCATAAAAAATTATTACGCTGCTGCAATGCGGGTTGCGATGGATGTGTTGCGGGCAATTGCGGACGCTTTAGAGTTGGACCGCGATTATTTTACGGATAAATTTTCGCACCCAATGGCCCTGTTGCGCGGCAATTATTACCCCGCACGTCCAGATTGGGCGGGGGACAAGGATTTTGGGATCGCGGCGCACACAGATTACGGTTGTGTCACATTGCTTGCCACCGATGGCGTTGGCGGGCTAGAGGCGCAAAGACGTGATGGTCAATGGGTTTCTGTTTTTGCAGAACCTGGTGAATATATCATCAACTTTGGTGAGATGCTGCAAATGTGGACAGATGGCGCGGTACGTGCAACGCCCCATCGCGTACGTGGCAGTGATCAGGAACGCATTTCAGTGCCGCTGTTCTTTAACCCCAATTACGATACCAATGTTGCACCACTGGGGTCGGGGAAACGCATCCATGCAGGTTGTCATTTGGCCAGGCGATTTGAAGAAACCTACGTCCACTTGATGACGGCGTAATCACATTCCTTCGAATTTGATCGATTCACCGCATCCGCAGGCCTCAACGACATTTGGGTTATTAAACTTAAACCCAGACTCCAGTAGGCTGGTTTCATAGTCGATTTGCGTGCCAAACAGGAACATTTGTGCCATCGGTGCAATGATCACGCGCACGCCGTCCTGTTCAACAACTTCGTCATAGGCATCTGGGCCGTCTACGTAATCCAGGGTGTATTCCATTCCCGCACATCCACCCTTCTTCACGCCAAGCTTCAGGCCCCAGTGGCCATCTTTATCCATCAATTTTTGGATCTGCCCCACAGCTGCGGGGGTCAAGGTGACAGGGGGATTTCCAGGAATGCCAAACATTTACATAAATCCTAGCTCTAAACGCGCTTCATCTGACATCATGTCCATGCCCCAGGGCGGATCCCAAGTTAATTCAACTTCGACGGATTTTACGCCAGCAACGGGTTCAATCGCGTCGTTTAACCATCCCGGCATTTCGCCCGCCACGGGGCATCCAGGTGCAGTCAATGTCATGATCAGACGAACATCATTTTCCGCATTGATATCAATCGTATACACCAATCCCAAATCATAAATGTTGACTGGAATTTCGGGGTCATAGACTGTGCGACATGCCTCAACCACGGCGTTAAACAGTGGATGATCAGTAGATGACGGTTCAATCAACGGTGTGCCTTCAAGTGGCGGATTGGGATGTGTCATTGTGCGTTTCGTCCTATTTCCTGACAAAACATATAGGGTATTATTTTCCCAACGTCCAGAGGGGCAAGGCGCAGTTAGTCACCCAAAGGATTGCTGCCCGGCAGGGATAGGTTTGCCACCTGTTCCGCAATGGGGGCCGTGTTCAATGGATGCAAGCTGGATGAAATGTTGTCGCATTCGGCCAAGGGCATCCAGGCGCGATCGCGATAGATTTCCAATCCCGAAAAACGCGCCTTGTACCCCATCTTTGGGCTGTCAGGCACCCAATAGCCTAAGTAGACATAGGGCAGGTCCAATTCTTGGGCCATTTTGATGTGATCCAGAATTAAATAGGTGCCCATAGAGCGGTCTGATAAGTCAGGATCAAAAAATGAATACACCATAGATAGGCCATCGTTCAAAACATCCGTCAAACACACGGCCTTTAGATCGTCACCTTGTTCGTATTCTATCACGCGCGTGCGGATGGGTGTTTCTTCGATCATGGCCGCAAATTCGAACACGTCCATATCTGCCATTCCGCCATCTGCATGACGTGTTTCCAAATATGTTCTGAACAAATCATATTGCTCTTCTGTGGCCCAAGGCGAATTTGTGCGACGTGTTAAATCGCTGTTTTTCTTAGCAACGCGTTTTTGCGATTTGCTAATGTCAAACTTTGAAACATCAATGCGCGCTGACATACAGGCTGCGCATTCCACGCAAGACGGACGATACAATACGTTTTGTGACCGTCTAAATCCCTGCTTTGACAGGCTATCATTCAGGTCCTGAGCGCGATCACCATGCAGGGCCGTGAATAGTTTGCGTTCTTGCCGCCCCTCAAGATATGGGCAGGGTTGCGGTGCAGTTACATAAAATTGCGGTGCTATGGGCAAGGTATGGCGCATAGTGAAAACCTAACAAGACTTGGATCACTTGGCAATGCGCCAGTTCTGATCCAAGCTCGACGTTAGTAACGGATCTGCGCGCGGTTCACCATGAAGGTTCCGATCACCATATCTGTCAGGCTTTTGCGATCATCGCGCATGACCATCATACCAATTGATAAGAGTTGAACCAAAACAAAAGCAAAGGACACATGAAGGCCAATTGTATGTAAAACCGAAGTGATGAAATCCAAAAGATGGCCGCTTTCATGGCGCAATTCGATTGCCATGATGCGCATGCCGAATGTGGCAGATCCCATGGACAGGGTGGCCGTTCTATAGATGAAATCAATGGCCGCGTAGAAAAATGGAAATAGAAACAGCGACACGAAAAACGTGAAGGGTGATGTGATAATCAAAATGCCCAACACAATGACACTGTCAATCGGCCATGCAAAAAACCGTTTCTTTGTAACGCTTTCAAAAAATCATAGAACTCTGCGCGATCGTTGGCGTGGCGTAGAGGCTCAAGAAAGGCAAGAAACTCTTCTTGTTCGTTGGCCAAACGGGTCAGTGTGTCATGTTAATATGCATCAAAGGCTTGGTGCCCTGTCGGACGCATCGTCTTGAAATGTGTTGAACGTGAACAGCAACGTGATTTTCCAAACATTTTTTTACTCCAAATCATGTAAGCAAGAAGTGCAAGGCCAACTGGCCAAAAGAAAATAAAACCCAAGCTCATGGCGACGATCCATGCGCCCTTACCTTTGCGGTCAAGCCATGTCTCGGAGCGCTCAAACCAAATTGGTCTCGAATGCTCTGCAGTATAGTCAGTGGTAGAAGTCATTTTGTCTCCGATGGAATGACTATGAATCTCTTTCACATCACAACAGATGGGTGTAGAACACTCGCCATTTAAGGGAAAATGTTAAGCATTTTTACATTATTTTGATTAGATAATAAAATCAGATACTTGTACTGATATTTTTTGTGTAAGTAAGTCAGGCGGGATGCTGAAAACATGTCTGGTGTGCCCGCTGCAACCCAAATTACATCATATTTCAGCAGTGTTTCATCAAAATATATGGGGTAGGGTGTTTTATGGCCCACGGGTGATACGCCCCCGATTGCAAATCCCGTGGTTGTTCGGATGAGGGTAGCATCCGCCTTGCTCAATGTTTCCCCGACAATCGCCTCTGCTTTCCTGCGATCTACCTGTTGCCCACCTGCAGTGATGAATAACACAACCTGACCTATTGCACCGATTAGGAAAATGATGGATTTTCCAATTTTATCTACATCGCATCCCACCGCATCTGTCGCCATTTGCGCCGTTGTTGCCTCTGCGGTTTCGCGAATTGTATCCTCTAGGCCTAATTTGTCCAATGCGGCTTTGACACGTCTTCGACTTTTGCTCATGCTATCCTCGTTCAGGTTAGGATAAGATTGAAAGACCCACATGCATTTCGTAACTGCAATCACCGAAGGCCCCGATGTTTATGATCGGGACGTCTATGATGATATAACGCAACAATTTGGGGAATTGGATCCAAAGCTGCAGCACTTTTTGGGCGCGGTGGCAAGTGTTAGTCCATTTTTGACCGATCTTATGCGCAAAGAGGCTGTTTGGTTACGCGAAAGATTTGACGCGATCGAAATTGATCAATCCATCGAAATTGAGATTACCGATGACATTGGTGTGGCCCTGCGATCTGCGAAACGTCGCGTGGCCTTATGGACCGCATTGTGTGATTTTTCAGGCATCTGGCAAGTGGAACAAGTCTGCGCCACGCTGACCGGTTTTGCAGACCGCGCGGTGCAATGCGCGTTTGATCACGCAATTTCACAACAAATCGCACGTGGTAAATTGCCGGGATTGGCGCGGGATGCACATCCGCACGACACGGGATTGTTCGTCTTGGCCATGGGCAAAATGGGCGCAGGTGAATTGAATTATTCCTCTGACATTGATCTTATCTGCCTATTTGATGAGGCGCGTTTCCCCTTGGATGATTTTTTTGAAGCACGGGCCGCCTTGATCAAGGCCACGCGCACCGCGACGGCCCTGTTAAATGACATATCCAGCGACGGATATGTGTTTCGCACTGATTTGCGCCTGCGCCCTGATCCCGCCGTCACACCTGTTTGTATGGGGGTTGAGGCGGCAGAGCGATATTACGAAAGCCTGGGCCGTACATGGGAACGCGCGGCCTATATCAAGGCGCGTGTTTGCGCAGGAGACCGGATTGCGGGCGAGACGTTTTTGAAATCTATGCGCCCTTTCGTGTGGCGCAGACATTTGGATTTTGCAGCGATTCAAGATGCCCATGCCATGCGATTAGGGTATCGCGAAAAAATCGGTCAAAGCCGCATAACATCCATTGCAGGTCACAATGTAAAACTGGGATTGGGCGGCATACGAGAGATTGAGTTTTTCACCCAAACCCAACAGCTAATCGCAGGCGGACGTGATCCCGATTTGCGGGTGCGGGGGACGAAGGACGGTTTGCAACAACTGGCGATCAAGGGGTGGATCACGGCCAATTTAGCGGATGGTTTGTACCAATATTACCGCGATCATCGGAAATTGGAACATCGCTTGCAGATGGTGAATGATGCCCAAACCCACGATCTGCCCTCAACGGATGCGGGGTTTGAACGCTTGGCCGCGATGATGAATACAGCGCCGGGCGCGTTGAAAACCGCGTTGAAGGATCGGTTTGAAACTGTTCACGATCTGACCGAAGGGTTCTTTGCAAAAGCACCTGCGCCAGAACCCACTGGGCCAGAAGAAACCGCAGATGAGGAAAAAATCACGCAAAGCTGGCCCAGTTATCCCGCATTGCGCAGCGAACGTGCCTATACCCTGTTTCAAGAGTTGCGCCCTGAATTGATGGCGCGGTTGCGTGCCGCGTCCTTTCCAGATCAGGCTTTGGTGGCCTTTGACCGCTTTTTGTCCAAACTGCCTGCAGGCGTTCAATTGTTTTCGTTGTTCCGCGCAAATCCGCAAATGATTGATTTATTGATCGACATTCTGGGCACCGCGCCCAGTCTGTCAGAATATCTTTCTCAAAATGTCCAAGTTTTGGATGCGGTGATTGGGGGCAGCTTTTGGGATGATTGGCCAGGGGAAGCAGAACTGCGGGACCAACTAATTTGGCGTTTGGCGGCCGAAACCGATTACGAACGGCAATTGGACCTGTCCCGCCGTTGGAGCAAAGAATGGCATTTCCGTATTGGCGTCCATGTACTTCGTGGCCTCATTGATGCGGGACAAGCGGGACGGGAATATGCCGATTTGGCGCGGGCCACATTGGGCGGGATTTGGCCCAGTGTCTGTGCGGAATTTGCCCGCAAACATGGGCCGATGCCCGGGCGTGGGGCCGTTGTTCTGGGCATGGGGTCGCTTGGGGCAGGGCGTCTGCATGCGCATTCGGATTTGGATGTGATTGTTATTTATGACGCGGATGGGGTGGACACATCGGACGGGCGCCGCCCATTGCCCGCGCGCACCTATTACGCTCGTTTGACACAGGCCTTGATCACCGCGATGACAGCCCCAATGTCCGAGGGGCGTTTGTATGAAATGGATATGCGGTTGCGTCCATCGGGGAACAAGGGGCCAGTTGCGACCTCTTGGACATCATTTCAGGATTATCAACGAAATGAGGCATGGGTTTGGGAACACCTTGCCCTGACACGTGCTGCGGCGATTGTGGGGCCCGATGATCTGATCCACGATATTGATGCATTTCGCGTGGCTTTGGCCGATTTACGAAATTTTGAAACAGTCGCACCTGCATTATCGAAAATGCGTGCACGGATTTCCTCGGTCAAATCAGATCGCAGCGTGTGGAACTTTAAAATTGGACCTGGTCGCCTGCAGGATATCGAATTGTTTTCGCAGATGGGCAGCCTGCTTGCAGGACAAAAAGAGCAGAGCGTTGCCGCGGGGATCGCGGGGCTTGTTGATTTAGGTATCATTGATCAGGCACAAGGTGATACACTAAAAACTGCATATGAACAATTCTGGACACTACAATTGGGCAGCAAGTTGTTAAGTGAGGGCGCATTTGATCCTGAACTTGTCGGGGATGGCGGGCAAAGTTTTATTCTGGGCCTTAGCACATCGGATCAGCTCGACACATTGCAAAACAAAACTATGTTGCGCGAAGCAGCGGCGCGTTCGATCATCGAAACGGTGTTGCCAGAACCACAGGAGGACGTCGATGAAAGGGGATGAATTTGATCCCAAGGGATTGATTTTCGAGGCCTATCGCATTGATGGGATCACGAAAAGTGAATGTCGCACCATCTTTCTGGATTGGGCGCTTAGCATCCCGATTGAGGCGGATCAAAAATCGATGATCCAAATTTTGCTGGATCGCCATGGGGCAGATGACCATCCAATGAGCGAAGTTTTGAACGAAGGCCTTGCTGCAATTTCCGCCCCCAAACGGCGCGGCGGCTGGCGCAGTCGTAATCGACCACAAACGGATTTGAATTAGCGAGTTGTTAAAACTTGGGGGACATCATATCAATGTTTACTCCGCGGATCATATGACCGCAACACATGATGCACCTTTGTTTAGCTGAATCCAAACTTGGGTGCAACATTGCTTAACGGAGCAGGGATGCGGCCTCGGCGGCCAATGCCTGAATCGCGGACCAATCTTTCGCCGCGATCAGATCGTTGGGCGCTACCCAGCTTCCGCCAACACATAATGTGTTTGATAATCCTAAATATGTCGGGGCATTCGCGGGTGATACCCCGCCTGTTGGGCAAAATTTGACTTGCGGGAGCGGGGCGCCAATCGCCTTTAACGCGGGCGCGCCGCCGTTTGCCTCGGCGGGGAAAAATTTTTGCACGCGGTATCCGCGTTCTAACAGGCGCATCACCTCGCTTGAGGTTGCCGCCCCCGGCAACAAAGGCAAATCCGCTGCTTCACAGGCGTCTAACAATGTGTCGGTCGCGCCTGGGGATACGCCAAATGTTGCACCCGCGTTGACCGCGTTTTCTACGTCCTGTGGGTTCAGCAAGGTGCCTGCACCAACAATGCCGCCCTCTACCTTTGACATTTCGGAAATGACATCCAAGGCGACAGGCGTCCGCAATGTCACCTCTAATACAGGCAGGCCACCTGCCACCAACGCTTCGGCTAACGGACGCGCCGTTGCGACATCATCCAAAACCAGTACGGGGATCACAGGGGCAAGGTTGCACAGCTCTTCGGCTTTCATGCTGGCGGCTTCTGGTGTCATATCATTTCTCCTTAGCGAACGGCAACGCATGCACCATTGGTGGCAAGCCCGACGTTTTCGCGGAACACATCAAACAATTCGCGCCCCAAACCTGCGGAATTTTGGCTCAGGTCCATTGTGGCAACAGGACGTGCGTCAAAATCATCGGCCAAAACCGTAAGCGTCCCATTTGTTGCATCCAGTCGCACCACATCCCCATCTACCAGTTTGGCCAGTGGTCCACCCAAGGCAGCCTCGGGTGAAATGTGGATCGCGGCGGGCACTTTCCCTGATGCACCAGACATACGGCCATCTGTCACGAGTGCCACTTTCAACCCACGATCCTGCAACACGGCCAAGGTGGGCGTCAGGCCATGCAATTCAGGCATGCCGTTGGAACGTGGTCCCTGGAAGCGTACAACCACAATGGTGTCTTCGGTGAACTCACCCGCTTTAAATGCATTTTTAACCGACTCTTGATTATGGAAAACCCGTATGGGGGCCTCGATCAAATGTCGTTCTGGGGCAACAGCGGAAATTTTGATCATGCCTGTCCCCAAATTTCCAGACAGCTGTTTCAAACCGCCCGTTTTCTGAAATGGATCGGTTGAGGGACGCAGGATTTTGTCGTTTTGGCTCTCTGTTGTTCCTCGCACAAATGTGATGCTGCTGTCGGTGAGTTTCGGCTCTTGGCGATAGGCGTCCAATCCCTGACCCATGACAGTGATCACATCATTGTGCAACAGTCCTGCATCCAGCAAATCATTGATCATATAACCCAATCCGCCAGCCGCATGAAAATGGTTCACATCAGCCAAACCATTTGGATAAACCTTGGCCATCAGCGGGGTAATAGACGAAATTTCATCAAAATCCTCAATCTCAAGCATGATGCCCGCCGCACGCGCCATTGCGGGGAGGTGCAGGACCAAGTTTGTGGACCCACCCGTTGCCATCAAACCAACGATCCCGTTGACAAATGCCCGTTCGCTCAGCACCTGATAGGCGGGTGTGTAATGCTCGCCTAAGGCGGTGATCTCGCTAATTCGCTTGGTGCCTTCACGCGTCAATGCATCGCGCAGATCGGTGTTTGGTTGCACAAAGGATGCACCAGGCAGGTGAAGGCCCATGAACTCCATCAACATCTGATTTGAATTCGCCGTCCCATAAAATGTGCAAGTGCCGGGGCTGTGGTAGCTGGCCATTTCGGCCCGCATCAATTCATCGCGACCCACTTCGCCTTTTGCGAATTGCTGCCTAACCTTGGCCTTTTCATCGTTTGGCAAGCCAGAGGGCATTGGACCCGCGGGCAAAAAGATGCTGGGTAAAAAACCGAATGTGCCTGCGGCCATAACCAGACCAGGCACGATTTTATCGCAGACACCCAAGTAAATGGCGGCGTCAAATGTGTTATGTGACAGGGCGATGCCCGCAGCCATAGCAATGACATCACGCGAAAACAGGGATAATTCCATACCCATTTGGCCTTGGGTGACTCCATCACACATGGCGGGAACCCCACCTGCCACTTGGGCCGTGGCGCCGTATTCGCGTGCCGCATCTTTGATCAGATCGGGAAAGCGTTGGAATGGCTGATGGGCCGACAGCATATCATTATAGGCCGTCACGATGGCAAGGTTTGGTTGACGTTCGGCCATCAATGCCGCCTGATCTGTTCCCATCGCAGCATAGGCATGCGCCTGATTTCCACAGGTCAAATGCGCGCGCCGTGGCCCCTGATCTCCCAAGGCTTTCATCCGCTTGATATAAGCGGAACGCGTGTGTTTTGATCTGTTTATAATGCGCTCAGTGACGCGGGCGATGGTTGGGTTTAAGGGCATGTTGGCTCCTAAATATGACCAAATTGTTAGCGCTAACGATTGCGTGATACATGAGTGATTTGAAAACTGCAAGCGATGCTTTCGTCGAGATGGGGTGGATATCTCTTTTCTTTGGGGGGGCAAGGGCGTAAAGGACGGATATGACAGATACTGCCCCACTTCCAATTATTCGCTTACGTCCAAACGCGGCTGCACGTGCCATTCGCTTTGGCTTCCCATGGGTTTATGACAACGAATTGGTCATGGATCGCCGCAGTCGCAAAATTGATGCGGGCACATTGGGCATCTTGCAGGATGCAGATCGAGATGATCTGGGTTTGGTGGCGATTAATCCAAATTCAAAAATTGTCGCGCGTGTGTTGGATGGTGACATCAATGCGATGATCGATGTTGATTGGTTTCGGGGTAAGTTTCGGCGCGCGGTAGATTTGCGGTCGCGTTTGTTTGATCGCCCATTTTATCGATTGATCCATGCGGAATCTGATGGCCTGCCCGGTGTGATCATTGACCGCTTTGACGATCATTTCGTTGTGCAACCCAATGCAGCATGGGCAGATCGTTTGTTGGATGCGCTGGTGTATGCCTTGGTGGACGTGACCAACGCGCGCGTTGTGATCAAAAACGCCTCTGGTCGCACTCGCAGGCTTGAGGGGTTGGATGATGTCTCACAGGTTTTGCGCGGTGACATGCCAAACGTGCCAATTCAGGTGCCCATGAACGGGGCGATTTATATGGCGGATTTGGCAGGGGGACAGAAAACAGGACTATTCTTTGATCAACGCCCCAATCACGCTTTTGCTGCGGGGCTGTCAAACGGTGCGCGTGTTTTGGACGTCTTTTCCCATGTGGGTGGGTTTTCATTGGCGGCACTTGCGGCAGGGGCGGATCATGCCGTGGCGGTTGATGGATCGGCAGCGGCGCTTGATCTTGCGATGCAAGGGTCGGCCGCGATGGGTGTTCAGGACAGGTTCGAAACCCGTCGTGGAGACGCCTTTGACGTCATGACCCAATTGGCGGAAGAGGGGGCGCAATTTGACGTCGTTATTTGTGACCCGCCCGCATTTGCATCCTCAAAACCCGCGTTAGAAGCGGGGTTGCGTGCCTATGAACGTGTGGCGCGACTAGCAGCGCAGTTGGTGGCTGATGGTGGATACCTTGGCTTGTGTTCCTGTTCACATGCGGCGGATTTGGCAAAATTCCGTACGGCGTCAATCCGCGGGATTGGGCGGGCAGGGCGGAAATCGGCGTTGATCCACACAGGCTTTGCAGGACCGGACCATCCGCTGCATCCGCAATTGGCCGAAAGCGGTTACCTAAAATCCCTGTTCTTCCGCCTATGAAGCTGCTCATTGATACCTGTGTTTTGTTCCCAACAGTGATGCGGCATGCCTTACTCGGGGTCTGCAGGATCCAAGGTTGGACGCCCCTTTGGTCAGAGCGCATTCTTGAGGAATGGGCCCACTCGGCGCGAAAACTGGGTCCAGAGGGTGAGATACAAGCGCGGGGCGAAATCGCATTGTTGAAGGCCGATTGGCCAAATGCAATTGTCAGCTGGCCCGCCGAAATGGAACGTCAAGTGTGGCTGCCAGATGAGAATGATCGCCATGTTTTGGCGGCGGCAATTGCAGGGTCCGCGGATATGATCGTAACGTTAAACGCCCGTGATTTTCCCAGAGGGTATTTGCGCGAAGAGGGGTTGGACCGCATTGATCCAGATGCCCTGTTGATGCAAACAATTCTGGATAATCCTGAACCAACTGCACAGCTTGCCGACGACATTTTGCAGGTCGCAAACACCTTTCAGGGGGGCGGATGGACAAAACGCGCCCTGTTCAAAAAGGCGCGTTTGCCGCGATTTGCCAAGGCGATTAAAGATTAGGGGTTTCTGCGGGCAACGAAATCACCGCGAAATTTAACCGTGTTTGGATTGCTTGCATCCAAGAGCGCCCCTGCGTTTTCACCATTTGGGCCAAAGATACCGCCCAATATGCGGCCCGTTGCTGTGGTGCCATCAGAAATGCTGCCCGCGCTGGTGAAAGCATATTGTGCTGCGTTTGAACAAAAATCGGCGCTGCCGCAGGCCCCAAGGTAGGCAATGTTGGACACATCAATCGTAAGGCCCCCTAAATCGGGTCGCTGGCAACCGAAATGTCCCCACAAGAGGAAATGCAATTCGCCCAAGCGTGGCA
>OBOM01000037.1_pt1 | contig 15258 bp, 14 predicted proteins | sample 1535151 | NCBI WGS metagenome assembly OBOM01 (sample SAMEA3275616, study PRJEB22092) | marine metagenome | biome: marine biome; feature: surface water; material: Seawater | collected 2014-06-21T11:30:00+00 | depth 0 m | reverse complement strand
GCCGCCGGTGGCTGCGTTACCGATGCCGGTTTGAAAGAATGGTTGTGGTTCGGGTACCCCCTCTGTTGTAGATCTGAAGACCTGCAACCTTACCTTGAAGTAATTGAGAAGCATCGTTGATTGCTCCTTTGTTGAACGACTCCTCGTCCACAGAAACTACTGCAGAAGTAATTTCTTTTTGTTGCTGAGAACCGTAACCAGTGATTACAACCTCCTCAAGCACGTTGCCCAACTCAAGTACTACATTAATAGTACTCTGGTTGCCGACAGTGATTTCTTGTGCAGTGTAACCTACATAAGAAAACACAAGCACATCTCCTGCACTAGCTGAAATCGAATAGTTACCATCGAAGTCTGCTGTAGTACCGGTAGCTGTACCTTTAACTACGACTGTTGCACCTGGTAGTGGTCCCTGATTATCAGAAACAGTACCTGAAACAGTCTGCGCCTCTGTCATACCGAAACACAACAGTGCCGCGAAAAACAGAAAACCTTTTAGCATCATTTTCATAAGAGTAAAGTTTAAGTTTAGTTTATTTTTGAGGCGTTAAAATAATGCAAATATTGCTACATGCAAAATATCGGAAGGTAATTAAAGCTAGATTTGCATTTTTTCACAGCATAATTACCAAATCGGTAATTTTTTCACACTTTTTTGAAATCGAACTTTTGATTTTGCCGTCTGATTGAAGTTAAAATAGCGCAAAAAAATAAGCGAAAGTTCAACAAAAAAGCCGCACAAGGCGGCTTTTTAGCACTGAAATTAACTTCAAAGTTTAAATTTTGTCTGCTACCACTTTATAAGTTGGATCTTCAATAATGTTTACTTCTATTAAACTTTCTGCATTTTTTATCAATCTCAAGCAATCTTTACTGAGATGTTTTAAATGGATTTTCTTACCTGACTTAGCGTAGCGTTCGGTAACCTTATTTAACGCTTCAATAGCCGACATATCAACGACACGACTTTCTGCAAAGTCAATAACAACCTCTTCAGGATCACCAGCTAGATCAAACTTTTCACTGAAAGCCGCTACTGAACCAAAGAAAAGCGGACCGTAGATTTCATAATGCTTAACTCCTGTTTCATCGATTCGCTTACGGGCACGAATACGAACAGCGTTATCCCACGCAAAACCTAGAGCGGCAATTATAACACCAACGATAACTGCTAGGGCAAGATTGTGGAGGAACACCGTCACTAAGGTCACTAACACCATTACAAAAACATCTGACTTCGGCATTTTATTAAAGGTTCGTAGGCTAGCCCATTCGAACGTACCTATCGACACCATAATCATTAGCCCGGTTAATGCTGCCATAGGTACACGCTCTATCAGAGACGAGCCAAACATAACAAAGCTCAAAAGTCCGATTGCAGCAACGATTCCCGAAAGACGCGCTCGGGCTCCGTTAGAAACGTTGATGAGCGATTGTCCGATCATGGCACATCCACCCATTCCAGAAAACATTCCCGAAAGGGTATTAGCAAACCCTTGAGCTAAAGCCTCTTTGTTGGCAGAACCCCTCGTTTCGGTGATTTCATCAACAATGTTAAGAGTAAGTAGACTCTCTATCAGGCCAACACCAGCAATAATTAATGAATAGGGAGCAATCAATTTCAAGGACTCAAGTGTCCAATCGATCGCGGGAATATGAAAGGGTAAGAAACCACCTTTTATCGATGCGATATCCCCTACGGTACGCGTGTCTAAATTAAAGAAGGTTACTAATCCGAAAATGATTAAGATCGCAGCAAGTGAGGAAGGCACAACCTTGGTAAGTTTTGGCAAGAAATGAATAATAAACATCGTAAGGGCCACTAAACCGAGAAGGAGATATAAAGCAGACCCTTCTAGCCAATTTCCTGAGGCATCTTTAAACTGAGCCAATTGCGACATGAAAATGATAATTGCAAGACCATTAACAAAACCGAAAATTACCGGATGAGGCACCAAGCGAATAAACTTACCTAGGCGCAATAGACCAAACAAGATCTGAATAAGGCCCGCTAAGACTACGGCAGCGAAGACATATTCGACGCCGTGTGATTGTACCAATGAAACAAGAACTACAGCGACAGCACCGGTAGCACCTGAAATCATACCTGGTCGGCCACCGAAAACAGAAGTGATCAATGCCATTACAACAGCGGCGTACAACCCTGTTAATGGAGAAAGCCCAGCAATTAATGCAAAAGCAACAGCCTCAGGCACTAGTGCCAAAGCAACGGTTATACCCGACAGAATCTCGGTTTTGTAGCTAAAGGTGTAAGTAAAGTCGAAAAGTCTTAGATACTTCTTCATTTCGCGTTTTTGATTGATGGCGCGAAAATAGGGCTTTATTTAAGATTGAACCCCAAGTAGGTAACGTCGCTCCACCCACTTGAAACTGTAAAAAAGCCCAGCCGCGTAAAAAAGGTCTCCCAATAACGCATTTCTAAAAAATGGAATGGCTGCGGTGTAGCAAGCGATGAAGCCTTCGACGGTCAACGGATATCCGAGTAGCCAAACCCCAAAATTAGAGATGATAAAAAAGGTAAGCGATGAAGACAAGACGGTAAGCACATTCATTTTCTGAGACCATTGTCCTACAAAAACAACCGCGGCAAATGAGGCGTAAACAAACCAGCTGATGGTGTAAAAGCCGAGGATTACATCAGAAAGGATCATTACTGTAAGGGGTACAGCAAATGCAAGGGTCTTATTTTTAAAGTGACGTCCTGCAAAAAGAGCTGTGGCCGTAACCGCAGTGAAATTAGGTAAGTGCGGTACGAGTCGGCTGAGTATTGCAACCAGTACAAAGGCGATCAGTAATTTTTCTCTAGAAGAAAGGGCTTGTAATCGATTCATGCTGCGAAGATCGCACAACTTTATTTAAAAACAAAAGCCCTGAAAGTCAGACTTTCAGGGCTTAAGCTAAACTTAAAAATGAATTAGTCTAAAAGATCAAAACGATCCAAATTCATCACTTTATTCCACGCAGCTACAAAGTCATGTAAAAACTGTTCTTTATAATCTGCACTAGCGTAAACCTCGGCGAGCGCACGTAACTGTGAGTTCGAACCAAAGATTAGATCAACGCTTGTAGCAGTGTACTTTTGAGAACCGGTTGCGCGATCCGTACCGATGTAGGTTCCGCCTTCACCCTTTTCCCATTTCGTACTCATATCTAGTAGATTCACGAAGAAATCGTTCGATAGTACACCTACCTTATTGGTGAACACACCGTTTGATGAAGAAGCGTAATTCGCGCCCAGCACGCGTAAACCTCCGACTAAAACCGTCATCTCTGGTGCACTTAAGGTTAATAATTGTGCTTTATCTACCAATAGTTCTTCTAACGGACGATCAGCTCTTCCCTTAACAAAGTTTCTGAAACCATCAGCTTTGGGCTCAAGAACTGCGAACGAATCAACATCAGTCATTTCTGCGGTTGCATCCGTACGGCCAGGTGTAAATGGAACTTCTACAGAAACTCCTGCTTCTGTTGCAGCCTTTTCGACTGCTGCACAACCACCAAGAACGATAAGGTCAGCTAGAGAAACTTTCTTATCTCCTTTAGCGTCAAAATCTGCTTTTACTTTCTCTAGAGAAGTAAGCACTTTAGATAGACGCTCGGGCTCATTTGCCTCCCAGAACTTCTGTGGAGATAATGCAATACGTGCTCCGTTAGCTCCACCTCTAAGATCTGAGCCTCTGAAGGTAGAAGCAGAAGACCATGCAGTGAAAACTAGATCGCTAATCGATAATCCTGAACCTAAGATTGCTGCTTTTAGTTCAGCTACATCTGAAGCTTCGATCTGCTTATAATCGGCAGCAGGAACTGGGTCTTGCCAGATTAAAGTTTCAGCTGGAACCTCAGGACCTACATAATTAGTTTTAGGACCCATATCACGGTGTGTTAACTTATACCAAGCTCTTGCGAATGCATCAGCAAACTCGTCTGGATTCTCGTAGAATCTTCTCGAAATTTTGTTGTAAGCAGGGTCTTCTATTAAAGCGATATCCGAGGTCGCCATCATTGGAGCATGGCGCTTATTTGGATTGTGCGCATCTGGAACCGCATCAGCAGCCTCACCGTTCTTCGGCTTCCACTGGTAGGCACCAGCCGGGCTCTTGGTTAGTTCCCACTCATATCCAAATAGTGTTTCAAAATAGCTATTATCCCACTGAATTGGGGTTGGCGTCCAAGCACCTTCAAGACCAGAGGTTATAGTATATTCACCATTACCCGTTCCGAAGCTATTTGCCCATCCGAACCCTTGTTGTTCAACCGGAGCCCCTTCTGGCTCAGGGCCAACGTGAGCAGTATCACCTGCACCGTGTGTCTTACCGAAAGTGTGACCACCTGCAACAAGCGCTACCGTCTCTTCATCGTTCATCGCCATTCGAGCAAAAGTCTCACGGATGTCACGTGCTGAAGCAAGAGGGTCTGGCTTACCGTTAGGACCTTCTGGGTTAACATAGATCAGACCCATTTGAACCGCAGCTAGTGGATTATCAAGCTCACGATCACCCGTGTAACGCTTGTCTCCTAACCATTCAGTTTCTGGTCCCCAGTAAATATCTCCTTCTGGCTCAAATACGTCTGCACGACCGCCACCAAAACCAAAAGTTTTGAAGCCCATCGTTTCAAGTGCAACATTACCAGTAAGAATCATTAGATCTGCCCATGAGAGCTTATTTCCATATTTCTGTTTGATTGGCCAAAGAAGACGACGAGCTTTATCGAGGTTTCCGTTATCTGGCCAGCTGTTTAGAGGAGCCATTCTCAACGTTCCTGCTCTTGCACCACCTCGGCCGTCTTGGATACGGTAAGTACCCGCACTGTGCCATGCCATTCTGATGAAGAATGGGCCGTAGTGACCGTAATCTGCAGGCCACCAGTCTTGAGAATCAGTCATTAAATGAGCTAAATCCTTCTTTAATTCTTCGTAGTTGATTGAAGCAAATTCCTTTCTATAATCGGTATTTGCTCCTGTAGGCTTCATTTCAGAAGTGTTTTGGTGAAGCATTCTGAGATTCAATTGCTCAGGCCACCAATCTGCGTTTGAAAATCCACCAGCAGCCGTATGACGATGCTTAGCTCCCATTACTGGGCACTTTTCAATTCCTTCGTTTGTATCGTGTGAGTGCATAGTAAAATTTTTTTGCAAATTAATTCATATTAAGTGCGATAGGATCGCTTTCAGATAAGTTGTACTAATTGAATTATAAGATAATCTTATAAACTGAAATTACTCTAAAGTTTTTTGTTATAGTTAGTTCTGAAGCGCTTTCTCAGCTGCGATTCTTCCGCTACTTATCGCTGCATTTAGTGATGGGTAAAGCAAGTAATCGCCTGAGCGTAAAACAGTAGAGTCAACCTCTGGTGAGTCGGGATTATAGCAAATTTCAGAAATAATCGGTAGTGCCTTTTCAATCTTGAAATGCTTAACAAGCTTTCCTATTTCAATTCCTGAACGCTTGCTAATCTCCTCTCTAATCAACACCTCAAGCCGATCTGAATCATCCGAAACCCCAATAGCGGTAGCAGAAAGAATAGTAGTGTTGCGTCCTTCGAGTATATGTACTGAATTCACCGAATTTGATTCAGGAAACAAGCCAATCACGTCTTTTAATTTTTCAGAATACCTAGATGCTTTAGGCACTTCAAAGTAGAATACTTCAGTACCATGCCACTTCTGCTCCTTTTCTGCAAAAGTTTGTATGACCTTATCATGACGGTTTATAGCCTCCTCAATGGTTACTTTCTGATTCAACAACACCTTTGTTTTCGTGAGCTTTGCTGTGAGTTGATCAATTACTGATTGCATCCCTCTTTTCGGTAAGGCCGCATAACCATTCGAAAACATGTGAAAAACGAACTCGAACTGTTTCACTGAAGTTTGAAGTTCTTTCTCTAAGAAAATACCCCCATAGAAGGGCTTAAAAAATTGATTGACAAATCGCTTGCTGTATTTCGAATGCAGAGATTCGAGGGTCGATCGATCGCTTTGATTGAAGATTTCTTCTAAAGATAAGCCGCTAATTCTTCGCTGTTCAGCAAGCAGTTTTATTTTATCGAGTAGACTTGCAGATCTCGCCTTCATGGTAGGCCATAAAAAAGACAGATCTCTGAAGGCATCTCCGATCAGTTCTACCTTACCGTTTTTTCGAAAAATGTAGGCTCCCGGTTTAAAGTAATGTAGTTTGAGTGCTGATAGGTCGATGTATTTGATAACTTCAGGATAGGCAGTTAATAGTACCTGAAACCCATGGTCAAGGGGAATGTCATCAAATAAATCTGTTTTAACTCGACCCCCTAACTGGTCTGAGGATTCATATAAAGTAGGGAAAACACCTCTTGCTTCGAGTTCTAAGGCAGCAATAATACCACTGATACCACCACCAAGGATGGCAACGTCAAGAGAAGATGTCGACATTTAAACCGTAGGAACGCTCTTAATACGCTTTTCGATCTTCTGTTTTTTAACTGTCACGCGCTTCATCCAATCCATAAGATCAGGATCCTTAGACTCTTTATAAATCTCATTGATCGCAAGAACTATGGCTTTACCCTCTCTTGAATATTTTACACGATCACTTGTACTCATGTGACTCATGGCTAGTTTCTCGTATGCTTCGGCTTGTGTCAGTAAATCTTCTACAGGATTGTTCATCGAATTTCTTAAAAGGTTAAACAAATATGGGTTAAAAATGTGAGAATGTCTAACCTTTACTGCAAAGTTTAATAAAAGATTAAGAATAAGTCAAATTATTGACCAATCTCTCTTGCCTCAAAATCAACGATTTCTGCAGATTCAAAACGGTAATCAATCTCAATGGGGTTGCAGCATACCTCGCAATCTTCGACATAGACTTGCCTACCGTTGACAGGATCTAAAATCATTGAAATTTCTTCCCAACAATAGGGACACTGAAAAAAATGCTCAAACATTTATTTAGGCATTAAAAGACTCGATTTGATCACTAATCGATTCCCATTCTTGCATTTTGGTTTCTAACTCGGCCTTGAGTTCTTGATAACGATCCATATAACCAGGAGTCTTGACGAGCTCCTCATAACATTCTAAAAGCTCTTGATCTTTAGCAGCGATCGCCTCCTCGATCTCCGTAATTCGCTTTTCAATAGAACCCAGTTTATTACTGAGGGTTTTTAACTTTTTCTGATCTGTATAGCTCATCTGATTAGAAGACTTTTCTTCACCCTTGGTGTCAGGAGTTTGACTTTTCACCGTCGCCTTTTCAACTTCTCTAAAGTCATTTACCTTTCGCTGCTCCAAATAGAAATCAATATCTCCCAAATACGGTTTCACTTTATGATCTCTAAATTCGAAAACCTGATCTGTGAGCCCTTGTAGAAAATCTCGGTCGTGAGAAACAACGAGTAGGGTACCTCCAAAATTGAGAAGTGCACGCTTTAATACCTCCTTTGATTTAATATCCAAGTGGTTGGTCGGTTCGTCCATCACCAGCACATTGAAAGGCTGTAGTAACAATTTCGCAAGAGCAAGTCGATTACGCTCACCTCCCGATAGCACTTTCACCTGTTTATCGACATCATCGCCTCCGAACAGAAATGAACCCAAGATGTCTCGTACCTGAGCACGATTTGATTCGTTAGCCGCGTCTATCATGGTGTCTAAAAGCGTCTTATCCCCATCAAGATATTCTGCTTGATTTTGGGCAAAATATCCAATTTCAACGTTGTGTCCGAGTTTAAATTGTCCCTCGTGCTCCAACTCACCAACAATGATCTTAGCAAGGGTAGACTTCCCTTGACCGTTTTGACCGACAAAGGCGGTTCTAGACCCTCGTTCAAGAAGAAAAGAAACTTCATTGATTACTAAAGATTCAACATAAGACTTAGAAACCTTATCGAGTTCTAAAATGACTTTACCGGGTTGTTTAGACACCGGGAAACGAACGTTCATGACCGCTGTATCAGTACCGTCCACTTCAATTCGATCAATCTTATCGAGCTTTTTAATCAGCGACTGAGCCATCGAGGCCTTAGTTGCCTTCGCCCGAAATTTTTCGATCAGTTTTTCGGTCTGTTGAATTTGCTTCTCTTGATTCTTCAGCGCATTCATTTGCTGTTCTCTAATCTCCTCTCGAAGCGCTAAGAACTGGGTATAAGGTTTCTGATAATCATAGATTCGACCTAGAGAAATTTCAATGGTACGATTCGTTACGTTATCTAAAAACATACGATCGTGAGATACAATCACTACGGCTCCTGGATACGAGTTCAAGAAGGTCTCCAACCAAAGTATCGACTCAATATCTAGGTGGTTTGTGGGCTCATCTAGAAGTAAAACGTCATGCTTTTGAAGGAGTAATTTGGCGAGTTCGATTCTCATACGCCATCCACCCGAAAAGGTGTCGGTTAAACGATCAAAGTCGGTTCTTTTAAACCCTAGACCTTGTAAAACACGCTCGGTTTCACCTTGATAATTATAACCCCCTAATATTTCATATCTCGTATTCAAATCACCCACCGCTACCATAAGATCATGATACTCCTCACTTTCGTAATCGGTTCTTGTGGCCAATTCGTGATTAACACGTTCCATTTCTCGCTCTACACTCTTTATTTCTGAAAACGCCTCATAGGATTCTTCGAGAACGGTGCGTCCCTGAACGAAGTCAATGTCTTGCTTTAAAACGCCAATGGTAATATTTCGATCACAAGCGAGGGTACCTTCATCAAGATCTAACTCCTTAGAAAGCACCTTGAGCATGGTCGATTTTCCGGCACCATTCTTACCAATTAAACCTACTCGGTCACCAGGACTGAGCTTGTAACTAACTCCCTGAAACAAATAGGTGCCCGAAAAAGATACGGCGGCGTTGTGTAGATTTAACATGGGCGCAAAGATACCACATCAGCTCACAAAATAAAGCTTAGTAACACAGGTTACTTTGATTACTTTCAGAGTCTTCTATCTTTGAATTACTAAGCGCAAAACCATGTTTAAAAAAGGAAGTAAACTCTACAGTATTTTCGGCTCGAAATGCCCGAAATGTCATGGAGAGAGCATGTATAAAAACCCGAACCCATTTAATATCGTTAGGGTGTACGATATGCCCGAGAGATGTTCGAAATGTGGAACAAAGTACAAAATCGAGCCCTCGTTCTTCTACGGAGCGATGTATGTTAGTTATGCCTTAGGCGTTGCCATCGCCGTGGCTGCCTTTATTACTAGTCGCTTCGTTATTGGCACTAGCATGATTACGGCATTTTTAAGCATTATCGGTTCGATCGTATTGCTCATGCCGATAAATATGCGCTTGGCACGAAATATCTGGATTAACTTTTTTATTAGCTATGATCCTGAGGCGGCCAAAGCGAGCGAAAACGGTCAATAGTAATTTCTTGAGGTAAGGGCTGGTTTTCTTCGATATGATAAAATAATTGCTCTGAGGTTATTGGGCCAATCATCACGCCTCTCGACCCCATTCCATTCAATACATGACCATTTGAATATTCTGGATGTGTACCTACTAAAGGTTTACGATCGGTAACTGTAGGTCGAACTCCTGCCACATGATCAATCACTTCAAAGGGTAATTTCAAAAACTTTTGAAGTTTTTCGATCAGCTCCTGCTTCGACGCTTCAGTTGGCACACTCGTCTTGTCCTTCCATTTGTAGGTCGCTCCTATTCGGTACAAATCGTCCCCTACCGGAATGATAAAAACTCCCGACTTAATCACTCTAGTTTCGTCTAGCCCCTTGCAACGAATAAGCAGTAACTCTCCTTTGGTACCGTTGAGTGGTAAATAATTGAAAAAAGGATTTTGCTTGATTCCGTATCCCTCGGCAAAAACAATGTGTTTTGCACGAAGCTCCCCGTAGTTAACCACTTCGCTGAATTGCAATCGATTATAATCAAATCGCTCTTCAAGCAGTTGATTCTGATTTTTCAAATAAGCCTTGTAAGCAGATCTAAGAAGCGAGGTGTCTAATTTACCAGTTTCTAAAACCTCGGCTAGTTGAAAGGGTGCTTCGATACCTTCGTTAGTATTCACCTCGAAGCCATCTTTCATAAAGCGCTCATACCCCCTCTTATCGCGTGCCTCGTACCAAGCATTTTGCTCTGAAGGCGTATTCAAAATTCGTAAAGTGGGTATTTTTTGGTCAATCTCAACTCCCAAGAAGGCTGTTAATTCCTCGTAAAAAGGCATAGCGTAATCGAGTTGTTCAGCGGCATTATAGGCTAGGGTAAAACGCTTTAGTATTAAAGGATTATACAGCCCTCCGGCTACTTCTGATGCACATTGAGATTCATCACTGATCACTAAAAAAGATCGATGATGGCGCCTCAACTGTTCGGCAAAACAGATTCCCGCTAAGCCCGAGCCGACAATGATGTAATCGACTTCAGTTGACAAAATTATTGTTGTTTAGTTGGATTGAGAACGGTGGTTTGATTTTCCTCTTTCTTCTTACCCTTGAACAGATCAAATAATCGCTTACGCTGAGCTAATCGCTCTTCTTCAGCGGCTGTGCCTGAACTAAAATCAGGAAACTGTAGGTCGCGCTGTAAGGCAGCAATATCGTCTAGCTCATTATCTGTCTTATAAATTTCAGCTTTAAAAGTTCGGGTATTTAAAATGCGATCAAAAGATACCGGGAAGTTGGTATTGATGCTATTAAACGATGGGGTTGCGGCAAGTAGAGGCCGAACATCCGGGTACCATACCCAGAACAGCTCTACTAGGTACTCCTCTCCAGATTCACTGTCTACCTGATCAATAAAATTCACATCAGGGGCTACAGGAGCAATTCCTAAAATTCGATAGCGTAACTCTGATCTTCTTTTATCGAAATACCATACTCCTTTAACTCGATATTCTTTGATATCGTAAGCAGAAATATCGCGTTGAGCGATATAAGCCTCAGTTAAAGCCTTTCCTTGATTTAATAGTTCGAAACCAGCTGAAGTAGTATCTCTTTTCTGAATGGCAGGTAGTAAATCTTCAAACTGTCTAGTTTCTTCAAAGTAAGAATCTGAGTAGGCACGAAGACGTCCTGATTTCAGTGCTTTTAGTAAGGTGTAGTAAAGCGAACGCTTTTCGGTACGCAGGGTATCTACCGGATAGTAAAGCACCTTATTCGTCTCCTCATCTAGGTTCACCTTTTCCCAAACCATTTTTGACCATAGAATAGAACGATCAGCCACATTTTCGTATCGGATGATCGACTCATTATCATCAGGCGCCAACGCCTTGTCTTCGGCCTTAGGAACTTGAAACAGTTTAGCATTAGCCTGTGCGTTCGCAGCAGAGCTGAAGAATATCGTTAAAGCGAGTACTAATAAAACTCTCATCGCAGTGATTAGTTAATAATTTCAACAATTACCTGTGCGGCAGGCTTTAAAAAATATGAGGTATCTGTGGTCGGATACGTTTTGATATCAAAAATTCGAACCACATCTCCACGAGAGGCTCTTCGAATCGCAGATACAGCCTTGGCATCCATTCGACTTCCTTTAACCTCGATAGTAGGCTGGTTAGGTATTTTCATTTTGAACCCACTTACAGCAATCGGCAAATCAAAATCAAAATCAACAAGCTCTGCACCCACGATCGTCTTTTCGAGTTCAGATCGCGACATTCGTACACTTCCGAATTCACCTCGTACCGTTCCGCTCGGTGCAGGAACATCTTTAATCCTGAATTGAGAGGTAGTCGTTACTTGGCTTCCGTCAGGTAATTCTCCTTTCGCTTCGATTCTTAAAAACTCTCCTCGTGAAGGTCTCACCGTGTAGCTGCTTCCCCCTAAGGCTTTTAATCCAGGTGCTGTTGCCTGTACCTTATTGTTAGGGATACCAGGGATAGAAATCGTCATTGGATTATCTACTCCGCGATAAACCACATTCATTTTATCTGCCGAAATTACTGCTGTATTAGGCTTAGCTATGGTTGAGAATGATAGGTTTACAGGAACCTCTGTTTCTTCTCCGTTTTCAAGGAACAATAGACGTCCTTCTAGCCTATGATCACCAGGATTACCTGCAGCTACATTGAGTCGAACACGACCGTCCTCGATAAAGAAGTCTTTGTCCGCGTCCAGTGAAACGCCATCTAGTTTGAGGCTCACTTCATTAGGACGCGTTGTTCCGTCTTTACGTCCAAGAACGATTGCTCCATCAAAAGACTCGTCAGAGAAATAGGCTCCTTTTGATTGCTCGAGAAGAGTGGTATAGTTCGTCATAGACACCTCTCTAGTCAATTGTCCCTCAAGTAGCGATTGTAATATTTCTTGTTCAGTTGCCTCAACATCAGATTGCATGGCACTGATCTTGGTAAGCGAGTCAACAAGCGGGAACCCTTCGTAGTGGTAGTTCAACCATCCGAGTTTTTGACCGTCACGATTGGCCACCTCATGCTCCCTATTACCCGTCTCAAATCGCTCAACCACAGAGGCTCTTAAGGTCTCGTTCTGCTCTGGAATAATGCGAAGAAGTTCATTTTTGAAAGCATCAATACTCGCCACAAAGGCATCACCCTCCTCAGTTAAACGCTCCCCTTTAAAAAATTTGGCATCTAAGTAGTTGCTCAAATCCATCACCTCATAGTCAGAAGGGTCTTTTACCGTAGCCAGCATTTCAGATTTCAGCGTCTCTAGGTACGAAGAGAAACTTGTAGCCGCCTTTTCTAGATCTAAGGCATTTTGGTACAGTGGACCGAATTTAGCAGGGTTTTCACTCGCCTTTTGTTGCAACGAAAGAAGGTACTGAGTATTACTTACCGCAGTCTTCTCTATATTTCGTTCGAATTTCTCATTGAGCAAGCCAAATCCTGATAGCACCTCTTTACTCATGTTCAACGCAAGCATTGCGATAAACACAAGATACATGAGGTTAATCATGCGTTGTCTTGGTCCTAATCCTGAAGCCATACTTATTTTTTAAGTGCGCTTAACATGCCACTATACACCTCATTGAGTCCTTTAATATTTTCAACTAAAGGAACTAATTGCGATTGAAGAAGCGCAGTTTGCTCCGCTAATTCTTTATCAAGATGGGTTTTCTGCGTATTGGTCTCCACTTGTGAAGCATACATCTGTTGCAGCGATTGAAGATGCTCCGTCGTTTTAGCTAACTCTTGCGCATACTTCTCCGTTTGACCTAAGGCCTCCACAGAAGGTTGAATCTGCTTTGCAAGCTGTTCGAAATTTTCAATACTCTCAGCGAGTCGCTTCATGAGGTCTGCATCAACTTTGGCCTCGTTAAGTAGAGAGTCAATTTTTTTAGACAATAATCCTTCTGGCGTTTCAGGAGCAGTACTTGCCGAACCACCTCTTAATTGGGGGTAAACACGTGCCCAATCATAGTCTTCTTCGGGTTTTTCAAAGGCTGAGATACCAAAAATTAAAGCCTCAGTAATCAGACCAATACTAAGGAGTATAGAACCGTTTAAAAATCCGATCTCGAAGTGAGTTAACTTAAAAAGTGCTCCTAGAATCACGACTGATGCGCCGAGACCGTAAGCCATATTCATTGTTTTTTTAGAAAGCATATTAACGATCTTTAATTGTCAAGTTTTGGGGGCACGTAGTCACGAACGGTTCTAAAACCGATATAGGCACGTGCGGAATCTTTATGTTCATAATCACGAGTACTTACTCTAATAAAGTATGCGATGTCTTTCCAAGACCCTCCACGAATGGTCTTTTTAGGATTTTCAGGATCCACATAATTGGGGTTGAGTGGAGAAGTAAACTCATAGCTATCAGGGTTGTACGTTGAAGCCGTCCATTCGGCTACATTCCCAGCAATGTGATAGAGTTTTGAACTCCCCGGATGAAAATACTTAGGATCTTTCACCTTAGCCGCGTAAACCTCTCCATCGGCATCGTAACCGTTATCGGGTTTAAAATTCGCTTTATAGCCATTGTTTTTATGGATCAAATCTTCTCCCTCCCATGGGTAAATTAAGTCAGAATCTCCGTTTCTAGCGGCAAACTCCCACTCTGCTTCAGTGGGTAGTCGATAGGCGGGCACTGCTGGCTTTCCGAGTTTTTCGTAGTTCTCATTAATCGCATGAGTTTTGAAGTCGCAATATGCTTTCGCCTGTTCCCAATTCACCCCAACGATAGGGAAATCATCGTACTGCTCATGCCAGAAGTATTCGGTGAACATTTGCTCGTTTAGTGAGTATTCGAAATCTTTCATCCAAGCAAGAGTGTCAGGATAAACAGACACCACCTCTTCGCGAACAAAGTCAATCGGATTTTGTTTTGGATTCTTAGAGGCCGCCTTGGCGTCAAACCAAGTATACTTGTATTTTAAATGCTTAACATCAAGCATGCGCTTACCATTGTAGGTTTCCCACTTCTCAAGAAACAGCGAGTCCATCACTTCTGCATAATAAATGTCAGGATATCGCTCAGGCTCCCACTCTAAATCCACATCCCAGTTCAGTTTTCTACCCGCGTAGATATCATCACTAAAGAGCAGGTAATTTTCATAATAGTACTTATCGGCAACCTTAGCGGTGTCAAGGGGTAAAAAAGCGTAGCGTCCTATTCCTTCATCCTCAGAGGTAAGCCCGAGATCCTCAGCTAGACGTGCCAACTTTGTGCGAGCAATCGAATCGCGCACATACTTTACGAATCGTCGGTATTCTTTATTCGACACCTCAGACTCATCGATTAAAAAATTCTTGATCGTTACCTCTTTTCGAGGGGCATCTTTTACGCCATAAGGATCATCCACAGTACCCATCGTGAATGTCCCGCTGAAGGGACCAATCATTACATCCTCTGAGCCTTTAGGTTTACGAAGGTCAAATGGGCCTTTCTGGGCAGTAGTCTCAGCCACAAAAAGTAGCGTACAGAATAGAAAGAGAAACTTAGATATAGTGTGAGTCTTCAACTTCATTGGGTTTTTCTGTGGAACGAATATCAAATATAACAATTTACTGCATCGATCTTCTGAAAGCTGACATCCAACGTTTAGGAACTTCATTGTCAAGAGCCTTGCGATAATCTGATTCTAAACAGGGCACTAAAAGCGGCTTATCTGTTGGTCTGGCAGCTTGTTCGAAATTTCCTTTCGGCACTTGGATCCACCAGCGTTCGGTTCGAAGTGATTTATAGAAAACAAGATGTTCTACATCAGTAGGAACATTGAATTTTAAAAAGTCAGGGTTTTCAGCAGTTGGTTCTTCATAGGTTCTAAGTGAATACCCTTCCATGAAATACCAGATCATCTGAGCCGCAAGTGCATTCGACTTGGTGTT
>OBOM01000034.1_pt1 | contig 15823 bp, 17 predicted proteins | sample 1535151 | NCBI WGS metagenome assembly OBOM01 (sample SAMEA3275616, study PRJEB22092) | marine metagenome | biome: marine biome; feature: surface water; material: Seawater | collected 2014-06-21T11:30:00+00 | depth 0 m | reverse complement strand
TGGTATTAGACCATGCCCTAAAGGTGAGTGATTTACAACAAATCGAGAAGGGAGTTGAACTGGAAGATGGCACAATAAGTGTTGATGCTATTTCTTACATCGCCGGGGCAACCAAGCGTGAAGTGGGGCTTGAAATTCACTCTGGAAGAAACCGTATCGTTCGCAGAATTTTTGAACACTTAGGTTATGAGGTCTCAAAGCTCGATCGAGTAATATTTGCAGGCCTTACTAAAAAAGATCTTCCTCGCGGGCAGTGGAGAGCGCTTGACGCTAAAGAAGTTTCTTTCCTAAAAATGATCGGAAAGAGAAGCTAGTCATTGACATTACTACGGGGATGAACTGAAGAGCCACCAGCCACAATGGTAGTTCGATAGGGTTCATTGTATAAGCTGCATAACTCAAAATAATGGTGAGCGACCATAAAATTGCCGAAGGGTGTTTGCTGATTGCTCCAAGCGCAAGTAGCGTAATGAGATACCATGGATGAATCGTTGGAGCAGTCAGAAGATAGATCACTAGAAGCAAGTAGCTTTTGTCAAGAACCTTTGTAAAGCAGTCAGATTCCCAGCTAAATTTTAGAGCAAGAACTAAAATGGTAAGTGAATGCACCTTGCCGTAAAACCGAATCATTTGCCAATCTTGAACCCCAAATAGCGCGCCCAATTCTTTGAGGATTCGATAGATACCCGCATTGAATTCGAAATTCGAAAACCATAAACCCACGCTCTCACTATAAGTGGTGAAGAACCATGGGTCGATAAAAGGAGCTGCGAAAAGACCGAGGGTTATAAGGAATCCAAACACCATAATTTTCAGTTGCTTTTGCTTTACTACCTTAAGGAGTAAAGGTGCAAACAACAGTGGTATCAGTTTTAAAAGTACAGATGCTGCTAACGAAACCGAAGATCTAAAGTATTTTCCTTGCTTAAAATGATAAAGGCCTAGAACTAGGAATGCGACCATGACCGGCTCAAAATGAAGGTTGCCCACCCCTTCTAGAATAACCAATGGAGAGAGCCAATAGGTTAGACCCCAAGTTTGCGAGCTTAGTTTAGTCAGTATTCTAAAGGTGATGAGATCAGCCAGCATGAGTACAAGTCGGTAGGTGAGCATTGGCTTTGTTGAAAGAACGCCGAGAGCAAACAGCAGCTGATTAATCATCGGATAGTTCGTGTAGTGACCGGCACTCATTGAGCCCATCCCAGAATATAAATACTCCCACTGACTAACTATTTCGATGAGTTCGTCGGGAAGATAGAGGTAAGGGTTGATACCATGCGATAGTAGGTTTCCGTCCCAAATGAATCGAAAATAGTCCTGTGAAAGAAGGGGTGTGTAGCCGGTAAAGGCCAATCGAAAACAGAGCCCAATTAGAATCCATCCTAGATGCGTAGTTTTCAATTTCAGTAAACCGATATAGCTGATAAAAAGAAGGCTAAATAGACCGATTAGCATTAAGACTTCTGATCGTTCTATCTGAGCTAAGAAATAATACCCTATAAGAGATAGTGGTACAAGAATATAGATGCTATATCGTCTTAGGCTTTGCATGCGTGTGAAAAACTTAAAAGATAGCCTATTCCACCGACGAGATGTATTCCTAACATCGGCCAAAATCCAATTTTCAGATCAACTAAAACTGCTGCAAAGAACAGAAGGGAAATGAGTAATTCGATATAGGGTGGCCGATACTTTTTTGAAGTTGTACTTCCTTTTTTAGGAGTTCTTTCAAAAGGAGATTTCATCCCGATAAGACCTTCAAGTACTGCTTTACCATGATGCCAACCTAGCCCAGTGGTGTAAAAAATATAGGTAAGGAATAAGCGGGTAAATTTTAGGCTATTAAAACCGAATATAGATTTGGAATATGCCTTGTAAAAACAGATGAAAAGAATCAGCGTATTGATACTTAGTGCTACCTGAATGAAGGTCCAAAAGAGAGTGCTTTCGGCCAGTAGGTCTGAAGTCTTCAGAAGCAAGCCAAACAAGCTCAAAAGGAAAAGTCCTAAAGATGCCAGATAAAAACTAGATCCCGATAAATGAAATAACGCGAAGAGTTTTTGTGAAAAACTTAAGTCTGATTGAAGAATGGGAAAGAACAATTTCTTGAGTGTTTCCGCGCCACCTTTATTCCACCTTCTTTGTTGTGTTCGATAGGCGCTAGCGGTATGGGGGAGCTCAGAGTCTAAAGAATTTTCATTAAAATATACCAATCGGTATTTTTTTAATTGAATCCGATATGACAAGTCGATGTCTTCGGTTAAGGTGTCACCACTCCATCCTCCTGAATCTTCTATAGCTGATCTTCTAAGAATACCAGCTGTTCCATTAAAATTGCTTAAATACCGATAGTTATAACGTGCATGATGTTCGTTTCTAAAATGAACCTCTAAGGGTAAGGCCTGCATCTGGGTGAACCAACTTTCATCTAGGTTGAAGTAGCTCCACCTGAATTGTACGATACCCACCTTAGGGTCTTTAAATGGGATGAGTCCCTTTTCTAACCAATTCGGCGCACTCCTAAAATCGGCGTCTAGAATGGCGACAAATTCTGAGTCTGTTTTGACCAGACCTTCTCGGAGTGCACCAGCTTTGAATTCACTGCGATGGGCTCGCCACAAGTACTCTGCCTTGAAGCCATTCTTTTGTAATCGTTCTGCCCAAATCTTGGCTAAAGTACGTGACCCCTTATCGGTTGAATCGTCAAGAATCTGCATTTGTAATTGTTCTTTCGGATAAGTTAAGTCAAGGATCGATCTAAAAGTTTCATCAATCGTATCGCCTTCATTAAATAAGGGTATTTGAAGAACTACCGTTGGGTACTCTATTAAGCTTGTACCCTCCTTTTTTGATTGGCTTCTAGAGGATAGAATGGTTAAGTACCCTTGATAAAATGAATAGATACTGAGCATCAATACGCATAAGCTTAAGGCGATTTGCCAGGTAAGAACTAGTGCGCTCATTTCTGGAAGGCGTAAATAAAGATCCAACCGAGTATTTTGTATCCGGCCATGATTGTTCCTTTAAGGGTGCCAGACACTTTTGATTCACCGATACGTGGACGATAATTAACGGGTACTTCGGTATACCTCAATCGATGCTTTAAGGCTTTGAGCTGCATTTCAACCGTCCATCCGTAAGTTTTATCCTGCATCTTTAGTCGATCTAAGGCATCGAAGCTTATGGCTCTAAAAGGCCCGAGATCGGTATACTTTCCGCCATAAAATAGTGCCATTAAACGAGTAGCAAGCGCGTTGCCGAATCGTTGTTGAGGGGTGAGGGCTCCTTTTTGTAGTAAAGGATTATTCCGAGTGCCGATCACTAGATCGTGATCTCCCTTTTCGATAGGAGCTACCAGTTCGGTTAGTTCTTCGGGGTAATCCGAATAATCACCATCTAAGAAAACAATGATATCTCCATCTTGTTGTTTGTCTTTCAAATAGGCGATTCCTTTGAGACAGGCATAACCATAGCCCGCTCGAGATTCTGGAAGAACGGTAGCCCCGGCCTTTTTTGCCATCTCTGAAGTTCGATCTGTCGATCCATTATCAACCACCACTACTTCGGCTACCGATTTAGGTATCTCTGCAATAACCTTAGCAATTGCGTCTTCTTCGTTCAGTGCAGGGATAATTACATAAATCATGATTCTAGTCGAAGTACCCCCCTCGGACAAACGGCTGAGCAGATTCCACATCCTACACAAGAGGCTCTTTTTATAGGTTCTTCACGTTGGGCATAAGCACGCACATCTATCCCCATTTCGCAGTAAGCGGAGCAATTTCCGCAAGAGATACACTGTCCGCCATTGGTGCTGATTTGAAATTTGGAGAAGAGTTTTTGCTGAATTCCCAAAATCGCGGCCATTGGACATCCGAATCGACACCATACTCTGTTTCCTAGGATCGGATAAAACCCAGTTCCAATCACTCCAGAAAAGATACTGCCGATGAAAAACCCGTAGGCTGAGCGAATCTGATACGAGGGTATAAAGAGTACCCGATCACTTTCGCTGAAAAAGAAAAACCCTAGAAGTAGAAGAATTACTGAGCTGATTGCAATAGCTGAAGATTGGGCATCTTTCGCCAGCCAATCTTTGCGCTTCCATAAAATCAATCCCACCACTAGACTAAAAAGCAAGCTGACTAAAATGAGAAAGATTTTAGGTCCTAACAAATAAGAATCAGGAGCTTGTAAGAGATAGCTATAAACTACCCCAACGGTACTTATGAATACCCAGACTAGAATAAGATGAATCATCCATCTTTCGAGTTTCCATGCTCGAAGACTCTTATCGCTCAATTGTCTAAAGGGATCTCCTGCAGTCTCAGCAAGTCCACCGCATCCACAAACCCAAGAGCAGTACCATCGTTTACCAAATTTATAGGTCAGAATAGGCGTTATAATCAGCGTGCTAAGAATACCGAAGATCAAAAGTATGGTTCCTAGGCTGCCGTTTTGTAAAAATCCATCTAATTGGTAGCCGTCGAACAGGTAGTAATTCAAAGGCCAAATACTTTTCAAATCGTAATAGGGCAGGTCTCCATTCAATCGAGCCATAATCTCCGGTATAAGAAACGCGAAAATCGTCTGAAAAAATATGACGCTGTAGGTTCGGTATTTTTGGTACTTCGAGTGCTTGTATTTTATAATAAACTTAATTCCGAATAGCACGATAGCGAGGGTATAAAGCACTCCATATACGAACCATTGCGAAGCTTTTTTCCCGCTCAATCCCTCGCTTAGAGGGTCGAATAGCCGAATAAATCCCTCTAAGTGTTCAGGATAAAAGTAGAGGATAATATAAAACGCGGTTAAAATTACTCCGACTACCCAAGCGACAATACCTCTCGAGGTTAGTGATTGGTGCCAAACCCCATTGTTTTTAATACCTGCGGGTAAGCTTGAATAGCTAGAAAAAGTATAACCGATAACTCCAATACTGATGAGTCCTAGACCGATAAAAAGTCCTGTTGACTTGAGGAAAGAGGCAGTAAACCCCGCAAGGATTAAAACCGCTAGGCCAGACAGCCCTATATAAGTAAATACCTTTTGTATGCTAGTGGTTCTGTACGAATGCATGGTTAATCTGTTTATAGTATCGATTACTAAATTCTGGATCAAAATGGGCTTCTTCTAGGCGACGAATTACTTCTTGAATGGTAATAGCTGTTTCAATCCAACTACTGATTATTCGATGATTCAGTCGAATACCAAAGGTGTTAACTCCTAAAAATGCACCGGATGTTTTGTCATAGGCAAAGGTCATCCCTTTCTCATCAGCCTCCCAATGAAAATGTTGTTCATTTTCTGGTTGCAATGCTTTTGGATGTACTCTGCCATAGGTTTGATATTCGAGATCGAAAAACTTTGCTGAGTTGTACCATATACCGGGGTTATATGGGGTTGGTTGACCAGAAAAAGTCTGAGCAAGGGTTTCCCCCATCAATTTACCGGTGTACCATATAGGTTCGATTGCTGAACGATTCGAGAGAGGATTTCTAAGTTGAGCACAGTCGCCGATAGCGTAAATCGAGGGGTCTGAGGTTTTTAGGTATTCATCGACAAGTATCCCTTTGTCTAATTCTAATCTGCTAGTTTTTAAAAACTCAATATTCGGACGTACACCAGTAGTAAGTCCGACCAAATTACACGAAATCGTCTCGCCTTTTTTGGTTTGAATCGAATCGACGCGACCGGTATCATCTGCCCTTATTTCTAGCAGCTCATCTTCTTTGATGAGATTTAAGTGATGCGATTGGATGTGCTTTTCTATAAGCTGAGCATCAGATTCTGGTAAGTGGCTTGACCAGAAGAAGTTTTCTCTAATAATTAGGGTTGTTTTTATTTGGCGACTAAGTAGCATTTCGCAGAGTTCGATGCCAATTAATCCGCCCCCAATCACAACCGCTTCGGGACAAGCAGAAGCATTCGGAGCCCATTTTTCTAGTTTTTCTAAATCGCTCAAATGGTAGAGTCCTAAGACTCCTTCAGCTTCTTGCCCTTTCCAATCGTAAAAGGCAGGTTTTGAACCTGTTGCAATCACTAGTCGATCATAGAATAATTGCCCTATGTCCCCTTCGCTAGTTCGAAAGGAGAGTTTCTTGTCTTCTGAGCTTATCGATAAAACTCGGGCTTTGACTCGCTGAATGGGAGATTGGTCCCAACTTTCTCTAGAAACGGGTTCGAGTTGCTCTTTCGTTAAATGCCCCATATAGAGATACATCAGGGCGGTTCGAGAGAAGAAATACGAACTTTCATCAGAGATCAGCGTTACTGAACCAGTTCCTTCCTTAGCTAACTGAAGGGCTAGCGTACTTCCTGCAATTCCATTGCCGATAATGACGATTTTCTCATTCATTAACAACAGCCTCCTCCCCGGTAATGATAGGTTGACTCGCTAATGTGGATGTCGGCATCTAAACCACCCAGTTGAGCGGCCGTTTTATCGCAGACTGCGAGTGGTTGGTGTTTTAATAAAAGGTGACCTTTATGATCGTCAAAGTACTCCTCTTCTCCGTAATAAATGGCGGTTTTGCCCGTGAAAATACATGGCCCGTCTGGCGGCATCGGATCTTTAATCGCACACACTTCAACCGACTCAATATGTATCAGCTGGTCGGTTGAATAATGCTTCGGATCAAGAATGCGATACGAATGTCTTGCTCTCACCTCGATAGTACCAAAGCCAGCGTTAGTAAGTGCCTTGAGATAGTCTTTCAGTGGGATAGCTCCGCTCAAACACTCTGCTCGTAAACGGTCATCGTCTCGAAGTGTTTGAGACATCGGTTGTTCACAAATAGGATCACTCATAACGAGTCTACCGTGAGGCTTTAATACTCGGTACATTTCTGTAATGGCCTTTTTAAGATCCTCTGCTTTGAAAATATTGAAGAGGCAATTTTGTGCAGCAATATCAACAGATTCATCTTCAATAGGCAAGTTTAGCGCATCGCCTTTTTTGAGTTCGATAAAATCACGTTCGAACCATTCATTTTCTTTCTCAGCCACTAAGAGATTCTCTTCTGCCGCCTGAAGCATTCTGTCGACGGAGTCCACCCCGATAATATTCCCCTTTTCTCTAGAGAAATACGCGAACTGAAGCAGTTCCATAGCTCCACCTACTCCGACATACAGTATTTTAGGATTGCCTGCCAAATCAGAAGCCGAAACCGTTGTCCCGCAGCCGTAGTTCATTTCTTGCATCCGTTTAGGAATCGACAATCCAGGAAACTGCCATATCGGGCTGGTGGTACAGCACAAGCCTATCTCAGGGGTTTCAGCAGCTTTCGTGTACAAATCATGCGTAGCGTCTAGATAACTCATTAAATGACAGATTTAAAAAGTTGGATAAGTTTTGGTTCGCTAGCCTTTGCGATTTCCATGATCTCGGGCACGTTTATGGGCTGCAAATGATCAGGGTCACATTCATCGGTAAGCACCGAAATCGCTATTACGGGAAGGTTGAGTTGGTTAGCCACAATGACTTCAGGTACCGTACTCATACCTACTGCATCGGCACCTAGAATTTTCAGCATTCGATACTCGGCACGTGTTTCGAGTTGTGGCCCTATAACGGCTGCGTAAACACCACGGTGAAGTTTTATCCCAAGACTGCTAGCCTTTTCTTCTACAATTGTTGAAAGTTCTGCATCATACGGACAAATCATATCTACAAATCGGGGCCCGAATTCACTCACGTTCGAGAAGGCAAGTGGAGATCCTCCTTGTAGGTTGATATGGTCGTCTATAAGTAATAGATCCCCTTTTTTATAATCAGGGTTGATGGCACCCGCGGCATTCGATACCAAAAGTTTGTTAATTCCTAGTGCGTGCATCACCCGTATCGGATACGTCAGCTCTACAAAGTCATAGCCTTCATAGAGGTGAAATCTTCCTTGCATGACAACCACCTTTTTACCCTGAAGGGTACCATAAAGGAGTTTTCCTGAGTGGTATTCAACCGTGGATATGGGGAAGAAAGGGATGTGGTGATAATGTGCTACCGCTTCAATAGTTATTTCATCGACAAACTGACCAAGGCCAGTGCCTAAAATGATACCGACCTCCGCATCTCCGAATCCTTTGGAACGCAAGAATGCTAGAGATTCTTTTAAAACATCTTCTGTTAACATAGCCTCTAAATTACGACTATTTTGGGCGGATATTAAGTCCTCACCAACCTATTTAAGCTTAGTTAAATACAGGTCTTCTAGGGTGTCAATGTCGCGCAATTGACCTAAGAGTTGAACCTTTAGTGAAAGTCGTTCAGCCCTTTCTAGTGTTTGTTTTAATACCTTTTCGGTGCTCCAAGAAATTTCTTCAAATAGCTCGGGCGTATTCTTATTTAAGCCAATGAGATAATAGCCTCCGTCACAACTAGGGCCTATTACTAAATCATTACTTTGGAGTGTATCGAAAGCTTTAGAGATTAATGCCGAGGTTAAATCAGGAAGATCACATCCAATAAGAACCACTGATCGATGGTTTTGGAAGAGCGTTTCGAATGCGGCAGACATTCGCTGGCCAAGATCTTCTCCTTGCTGAATGGCAAAGTTGGTTTTGGGATCGGTAAATAGGTCTTGCTCTCGAAGAGTAGATTGCATTTTTTCTATTGAATCTTCTAAGGCGCTTACTAAGAATAGATGTCTCGAAAAAGAGAAAATCCTAGTCTGTTCATCTGTAATTTTCAAAAGGTCAAGGTAGGTCTCTAAAGCCTTTTGGTTACCTACACTGGCAGCAAGACGCGTTTTTACAAACCCTTTCTCAGGGGTTTTACAAAAGATGACAAGTGCCTTTTTATCAGTCATTTTTGTTTGATTGGAGGGGGTGGGGCGAATGAATTTGTATATTTTCAACCAAAATAGCCCAATGAAGAGCATTAGAAAAGTTTTTATCGCGAGTTTTGCACTGCTATTAGGTGCATGCAGCACAACGACCACTATGAATTATAACGAGCCTTACCGATTACAATATCATTTTTCTCCTCCACAGCAATGGATGAATGATCCGAACGGATTAATCTTTGAAAACGGAATCTACCATTTGTTTTATCAGTATTATCCTGAAGACATCGTTTGGGGGCCTATGCACTGGGGGCATGCGGTAAGTAAGGATTTGATTCATTGGGAAAACAAACCTATTGCCCTTTTTCCTGATGAGCATGGATATATTTTCTCAGGGAGTGCGGTCTACGATAAGGAGAACACTTCGGGTTTAGGAACGACCGAAAACCCGCCGCTCATTGCCATTTTTACCTATCACAAGATGGAGGCTGAAAAGGCTGGCGAAATTGATTATCAGACCCAAGGAATCGCTTATAGTCTTGACCATGGCGACACTTGGACGATGTACCAAAACAACCCAGTTATTGAGAATCCTGGGGTAAAAGACTTCAGAGATCCGAAGGTTTTCTGGCACGAAGCATCTTCATCATGGGTTATGAGTCTAGTAGCCGGCGATCACCTTCAACTCTTTCGTTCATCAAACCTGATTGATTGGGAGCTCAGTTCGACCTTCGGTAAAGGGGTAGGTGCCCATGGAGGAGTTTGGGAATGCCCTGATCTTTTCGAGTTAGAGCTGAATGGAGAGAAGCATTGGGTGCTACTGATTAGTATCAATCCAGGAGGTCCGAATGGGGGTAGTGCCACTCAATATTTTGTTGGAGATTTTGATGGGTATACTTTTTCAACTGATCAGGAAGATATCCGTTGGATAGATCACGGGCCCGATAACTACGCCGGCGTCACCTACAATGATGTGCCCGATGGTTCTAGGGTTTTTATTGGATGGATGAGTAACTGGGCTTACGCTCAGGAAACCCCTACAATAACTTGGAGAAGCTCGATGACCTTGCCTAGAAAGTTATCTTTATTTCAGGCTAGCGACGGGGTGCGTCTTCAAAGTCAAATTCTAGACGCGGCTAATAGTCTAAAAGTAGAAAGCCCATCTGTTGAGACGCTATCTTCAGGTCAATCAACTATTTCTTTTGAGGGTGCTAGCCAATCTAGAGTTCTTTTAGAAACCGCAGCTGAGGCTTTTAGTTTTTCGTTACAAAACGATACCGAGCGAGTGATATTTAGCGTGAATAGAGCCGATGGTGAAATTGTGGCTGATCGTTCTAAATCAGGCAACGTTTCGTTCAGTGAAGCGTTTACCTCTGAAGAACTCACCGCAGATATTAGCTATATCAACGAGGAATCGTTGAGTTTCGAAATCTATGTAGACGCCTCTTCGATCGAGCTTTTGGTAGCAGGAGGGAAAACTTTAATGACCTTGCAGGTATTCCCTGACCAGGGTTATAATCAGATAGCCGTCGATAATCCAACGAATGAAGCGATACGGTTAGAGAAGGAGCGCCTGAAGGGGATCTGGTAATTTTATGTTTAAGCTTTTATTAATATATTTAAACAAAAATAAAAGCAATGAAAATAGAAAAGCCCCTTAACAAGCGAAGAGACTTCTTGACCAAAGCTTGTCCGACAGTTGTTTTTGCCATGTTTGGCTTGTCCTTTCTTGAGGCCTGCTCGTCGGATGGTACAGGTACAGTGAATGTGATCGGAGGTGATGGTTCTAATAATTCCAATACCGGAGATGATGGAAATACAAATACTTCTGGCTTTACCGTAAACGGGAATATGGTAACCGTTGACCTTAGCAGTGACAATTTTAAGGATCTCGAAACGGTGGGTGGGAACGTAAACATTCTAAACGCCGGAGTGCTGTTGTTAAGAGTCTCAGACTCACAAATCTTAGCTTTTGATAATTGTTGTCCGCACAACGGGGCTAAGAATAGTTGGACCTACAATAACGATAACACCTTTACTTGTGGAGTTCACGGAAATATTTTTAATACTGACCAAGGTGAAGAGGTAAGTTGTGGATCAAACAATTCCACCGGTAAACTCGTTTCGTATACCACATCGATTACTGATCAAACACTGACGATTCAGAAATAGTGAAAAAACTATTCCTATTCCTTCTACTGCTAACGACTCAACTATCTTTTGGGCAAGAGGACCTATTTGGGTTAATCGATGCCATAGATTCTTCAGAAAACCGTTTGTCAGATGATCTACTTCCGAAGCGCATGCTCTTCACGCAGAAAATACTCTGGGGTGAGAACGGTTTGATGCGAAAGACAGGTATCTCCCCACTTTCAAGAGATCAAAGAGTTAAGGAACTTAAATGGAGAAAATCCATGTTAACTGCTCACCAGGCTATTGGATACCTAACACTTGCAGGAATGATCGCACAAGGGGTTATTGGTGGAGAACTCTACAACGGTAATTATGATTTAAAAGATACGCATGAAACCCTTGGGAATCTTGTAACCGCTTCTTACTTCACAGGAGCGGCTTTGTCGTTATTCTCGCCTCCGCCGCTAATCAGTGCACGAAAAGAAGGAATCAGTGGAGCTAGAGCACATAAATGGCTTGCTACTGTTCACCTCTCTGCAATGATCGCTACTCAATATTACAAAAAGAGGGATAAATCCCTACACCGAGCCGCGGCATATACAGCCGTAGGGGCTTTTGCAACCGCCACCCTAGTTTTAAGATTAGATTAATGACATTCAGATCAACACTAGTTTTTATCCTTCTTTTTATTACTGGAGCCATTTTAGGCCAAGACCGGTGGATGTTAGATACAGAGAAATCAAGTATCGTTTATTATGCGAAACACCCCGCACATAAGTGGAGCGGAGTGAATAACTCACCAAAAGGAGTCATTGAAATCGAAGATAATACACCGAATCGTATCGCAGTTAAGGCTAATTTGGCTGATTTTGACTCCAAAAGTGCCAATAGAGATGCCAATGCCTTAAGAATTTTTAATGCCATCGAATTTCCAGAAGTTTCGTTTTATAGTGAAGACCTAACTTTAAACAAAAAGGATACGGTTAGTATCACCGGTGAGTTCAGTCTTTCAGGCTATAAAATCCCGCAAACGATAGATTTACATTACAGTGAAAGCGATACTGGATATTCAATTCAAGGTCAATTCATCCTAGACCTAAGCCTGACGAAAGTTCGTTTACCGAGGTTTTTGTTTAAGCCTATTGAGTCTCAAATACGATGTGAAATCCAACTTTTTTTCATTAAAAACTAACTTAATAGAGGTTCTTTATTGCTTAAAATCAGCGATTTAGTAAATCATATCAAAAAATATATTAATTTTACAGTAATTAATTTTTGTTTATGCCTACATCAGGATCACTACCTCTTATTGCTGGAGATTTCTTTCTAGAACATTACCATCGACTTTGTCAAGAGCTCAACGGTAAGCATTTAGAAGAGGTGTATTCTCGATTTGCAAATAATTATTCTTGGGTTACTCCAATTGAAATGGCTGCCGAAGATTACAATGATTACCAAGCGATTATAATAAGTGATAGTAGGAATAACGTGATTTGGGTAGACCCTGGTTTTACTGACATGACAGGTTATGGTGCTTATGAAATTGTTGGTAAGCAACCAACGATGCTTCATGGGCCAGGAACGAAGGATGAAGAGCGTTCGCAGTTTCATGTAGGTCTTTCTACCAATAAACCTTTCTCTGCTTCAATTACCAACTATCGAAAAAACGGCGAGGCATACCTATGTAAAGTGAAAATTGTACCGCTTTACAATAAAGAAAACAACCTCACTCATTATATAGCTTTCGAGCGTGAGGTAGCTTAGCCCTTCTTAATCTAGATTAAGATTTCTCCACTTTTTAACCTACAAGGTTGAATTTTGCTTGTACCTTTAAAAGAAAAATTCAAACCATGAAACGTATTCTATTATTACTGACAGCAGTTTTTACGATCAGTCTATCTGCACAAAATGTGAATTTAGCCTCTAGCAATCTAAAGTGGACAGGAACTGAAGTAACAGGCAAGACCCATTTCGGATCTCTTTCTTTTTCTAAAGCAGACCTTCAGGTCTCTAACGGTGATATCACCGGCGGAGCTTTTGAAATTGATATGACTACTTTAAAGGTTGAAGACTTAACTGGTGAATGGGCAGATAAGTTAGCGGGACATCTGAGCTCAGATGATTTCTTTTCAATTGACAAATTCGAGAAAGCATTTCTTATCCTTACCGATGTAGCTAAACTTCGTGACGGATCCTTCCACGCGAAAGGTGATTTAACCATCAAAGGAATTACCCAGCCAACTGAGGTGCATTTCACTTCAAACGGCAACAGTGGTTACAATGCAGCCATGACATTTAACCGCGCCAAATTTGATGTTCGCTTTAGATCAGGGACTTTCTTCGAGAATCTTGGAGATAAGTTAATCCTAGATGATATCAAGCTTGAGGCAACTCTTGCTTTCTAAGTTTTCATTAACTTAGAGCAATGAGTTCAATTGCTGAAATAATCGATAAGCAGCGCCGGTTTTTTGAAGCCGGCGCTTCGCGTTCTATCCCTTTTAGAAAAGCTGCGCTTAAAAAACTTTATACAGCTATCAGTAGCTATGAATCTGAGATTTTACGGGCTTTGGCCGACGATTTAGGAAAGTCTGCCTTTGAATCGGTAGCCACTGAAATCAGTTATGTTCAATCTGAAATTATTCACACCCTAAAACATCTTGGCCGTTGGAGTGCCTCTGAATCTCGGTCTGTAGGCTTAGCATCATTTCCTGCGAAGGCAAAAGTCATTAAGGACCCATACGGAGTGACGCTACATATTGCTCCGTGGAATTATCCTTTTCAGCTGAGCTTAACTCCACTAGTTTCTGCAATTGCAGCAGGCAATACAGTGGTGTTAAAACCTAGTGAATACTCTGAGAAGACGAGTGATCTCTTAAAAAAAATCATAGAAGAAGTTTTTGATCCTGCGCAGGTAGCTGTAGTACTCGGAGACGCCCAAACGAGTACAGAATTATTAGGTCATTCTTGGGATTACATTTTCTTTACGGGTAGTGTTGGAGTAGGTAAAATTGTAGCTAAGGCTGCTGCTGAGCATCTTACACCCTGTACCTTGGAGCTGGGAGGTAAGTCACCTTGTATCATTGATGAAACTGCACCTATTGAGTTAACTGCTCGCCGCATCGTATGGGGAAAGTTGCTCAATGTAGGTCAAACGTGTATCGCTCCTGACTATTTATTGGTTCATGAGTCTATAAAGGAACCTCTACTCAAGGCTTTAGTGGTTCAAATTGAAAAGGCTTACGGTAAATCTGCAATAGTTAGCGAAGATTACGGACGGCTTATCCACCCTAAACATGTTGCTCGAATGCAGAGGTTCATTGGAGAGGCTTCTGTCTATTACGGAGGGGAGACTGATGAATCTAAGTGTTACGTTTCTCCTACTATCTTAGTCGATATTACTAAGGATTCTTCGGTGATGCAAGAGGAAATCTTTGGACCTGTATTACCAGTAATTAGTTATAGTGACTCTAAGGAAATGGATCAGTGGCTGAGAAATCATCCTAACCCTTTAGCATTTTATGTTTTCTCCAAAAACAAGTCGTTCGCTGAAGAGCTTTTAACCAATTATTCTTTTGGTCAAGCTGCAGTAAATGACACTATTATGATGATTGCTGAAAATAGCCTTCCTTTCGGAGGGGTTGGTAATAGTGGATATGGAAGTTACCACGGCAAGTACGGCTTTGATACTTTTAGTCGTGAAAAGCCGGTTTTATATAGGGCTACTTGGCTCGACTTACCACTCCGATATGCTCCGTATAAAGGGAAGTTAAAAGCACTTAGGACCCTTTTAGGACTTAATAGTAGGCTTAGTTAACTATAGCTTCATCTTCAAGGCCGTTTTAAATCCTTAATTTTGAGATTTAAAGCTGCTATCAATGCCCACCATTGAAAAGGAAAATTATCTAAAGGCACTCTATCACTTCAATGAGAAGAAAGAAGGTGTTACCGTAACTGCACTTAGCAAGCGCTTTGCGGTGAGTAAGTCTACAGTGTCTAATATGCTTAAGGATTTAGTTCAATTGGGTCTAGTTAAGACGGAGGCTTACAAGCCTATTTACCTTACTGAAAAGGGACAGGAGCACGCGAAAATGATTGTAGCTAAACATCGACTTATCGAAACCTTCTTGGTAGAGAATATGGGATTTGATCCAGATGAAGTGCATGAAATCGCAGAGGAATTAGAGCACGTGAAACATCCGGAGTTTTTTAAACGGATGCAAGAGATGATGGCTAATTTCAGTCATGATCCGCACGGTACCCCCATACCCAAACATTCTTTTAAATCTTAGAATATGAATCGCGCCCAAAACCTCAAACGACTTAAATCACGTAAGAAGCCTTGGGATATTATTATTATCGGCGGAGGTGCCTCAGGAATAGGTTCTGCAATTGATGCGGCTTCTAGAGGTTATAAAACCTTACTATTAGAAAAATACGATTTTGCAAAAGGAACTTCTTCGCGCAGTACGAAGCTCGTACAGGTTCCTTTTGTAAGGTTGACCCGCAGAATTTTTCTAGTCCACGCCATCGTAAATTCTCCTTACAAGCTCGCTTCGTTCGCTTTCGCAGCCCACTTGCGCATTTTATCTAAACCAGTCCAACCCGAATCCACAAAAGTAATTGCGTCGGTTGGGCACGCCTTGGCGCACGCCGGATCACCACCACACAAGTCACACTTGGCGACTTTACCTGTGTCTACCACGTAATTAATGGTCCCAAATGGACAAGCAATCGTGCACACTTTATAACCAACGCAAGTGTCATCTTGGACAACTTTTGCGCCGGTGGTCGCATCGAGTTTGATTGAATCAACAGGACAGGCCTGCATACACCAAGCTTCATCACATTGAGTGCAGGTATATGGAACCTTTCGACCTTCTTCTTCGAAGGTAAAGACTTTGATC
>OBOM01000033.1_pt1 | contig 15852 bp, 13 predicted proteins | sample 1535151 | NCBI WGS metagenome assembly OBOM01 (sample SAMEA3275616, study PRJEB22092) | marine metagenome | biome: marine biome; feature: surface water; material: Seawater | collected 2014-06-21T11:30:00+00 | depth 0 m | reverse complement strand
TTCAATGGTTCTCGTCCTTGCGCTATTTAGTCTGGCAGGGTCTATCCGATTAATTATGGCCGATAAGAGCAGTAGTTTTTCAACCTTCAAACAAATGGGGCTTACCTCCGCCCAGATTAAAAACATCTTCCTTTTTCTAGGGACAGTGCTAAGTGCATTAGGGGCTGTTTTCGGAATTCTACTGGGTCTTGCTCTGGTTGTCGGCCAAAACCAGCTAGGATGGATAAGACTCTCTAACGAGCTGTCTTATCCCGTCTCGATAAGTGTACGTAATCTCTTTTTAGTGTTTATAACCCTCTTGTTGTTTGGGTTTCTCGCCGCTCTTATCTCATCTCGTAAATTGCCAGAAGTGTCGAAGGCTATGAGATCGTAGAAAAATCAAAGTCTGCAAATTCTTTCCCTGCTTTCTCAAGTGTTTCAAAAACCTCGTCTGAAGTTTCTGCGCTCACTAGGCTCATTCGCAATGGTTTGAAATTAGGTATACCTTTGAAATAGTTGGTATAATGTCTTCGTGTTTCGTAAATCGCGAGCTTTTCACCTTTCCAGTCAATAGACATGCTGAGGTGTCTTCGAGCGGCCTCGACCCGTTCTTGCATCGTTGGCGGGTTGAGGTGTTTTCCGGTTTGCATGAAGTGTTTCACCTCTCTGAAAAACCAAGGGTATCCGATACTCGCTCGACCGATCATTGCCCCGTCTAAACCAAACTCATCTCGCATTTTAATTGCCGCTTCTGGGGTGTTAACGTCGCCATTACCAAAAACAGGAATGTGCATTCTCTGATTATTCTTTACCTCGGCGATAGGCCCCCAATCTGCGACGCCCTTATACATTTGAACTCGAGTTCTGCCATGAATAGAAATTGCCTTGATCCCCACATCTTGAAGTCGTTCTGCGACCTCAACAATTTTTATCGAATCACTGTCCCAGCCTAGTCGTGTTTTTACCGTAACCGGAAGTTTTGTTCTTTTAACGATTTCTTCAGTTAATTTCACCATAAGTGGAATGTCTCTTAAAATACCTGCTCCAGCATTTTTGCACACCACTTTCTTTACTGGACATCCGAAATTAATGTCAATAATATCCGGATTCGACCGCTCAACAATGTCTACCGCTTCAAGCATCGAATCTAATTCAGCCCCAAAAATCTGAATTCCTACAGGCCGTTCTTTTTCATAAATATCTAGTTTGATCACTGATTTCGCAGCATCTCGAATAAGGCCTTCCGAAGAAATAAATTCAGTGTAAACCACGTCTGCTCCCTGTTCCTTACACAAGGCTCTGAATGGAGGGTCGCTCACGTCTTCCATTGGGGCAAGTAGCAATGGAAATTCAGGAAGTTCTATGTCTGCAATTTTCACCAAATCATACGATTTTATAGCAAAAATAATGGATTATCTTTGCTTGCCTGCAATTCGTTATCTGCAGCTCTGCTTTGGCTATGAAAAACATTCGAAATTTTTGCATCATCGCTCACATTGACCACGGTAAAAGTACCTTGGCTGACCGACTGTTAGATTTTACTGGTTCTGTTACTGATAGAGAAAAACAAGACCAGCTCCTTGACAATATGGATCTTGAGAGGGAGCGCGGTATTACCATTAAAAGTCACGCCATTCAGATGAATTATACCTACGAAGGTGAAGAATATGTATTTAATCTAATCGATACTCCCGGCCACGTAGACTTCTCATACGAAGTGTCGAGATCGATTGCCGCTTGTGAAGGGGCTTTGCTTATCGTAGACGCAGCACAAAGTATTCAGGCGCAAACCATTTCAAATTTATACTTAGCCCTTGAAAACGACCTGGAGATTATTCCGGTCTTGAATAAGGTCGACTTGCCAAGCGCTAATCCTGAAGAGGTAACCGATGATATTGTAAATCTCCTTGGTTGCGACCCTACAGAGGTTATACCTGCCAGTGCTAAAACGGGGTTAGGAATCGAAGATATTTTAAAAGCCATCATTGAGCGAGTTCCCGCTCCACAGGGCGATCTCGATGAGCCTTTGCAGGCACTTGTTTTTGATTCGGTTTACAATCCTTTCAGAGGTGTTGAAACCTATTTTAGAATTCTTAATGGTTCGATTAAAAAAGGAGATCGCATCACCTTTATGGCAACGGGGAAGAACTATTTCGCCGATGAAATTGGAACGCTTAAATTGAAGCAAGAACCAAAGAAAGAGATTCATACCGGGGATGTAGGGTATCTAATCACAGGAATCAAAGATGCCCGGGAAGTAAAAGTGGGCGACACGATTACTTTAACAGACAGAAAATCTACCTCAGCCATCGAAGGTTTTGAAGAGGTAAAGCCAATGGTTTTTGCAGGTATCTATCCGGTAGATACTGAAGATTATGAGGAGCTTAGAGCTTCAATGGAAAAGCTTCAGTTAAATGATGCTTCTCTGGTTTTTGCCCCAGAAAGTTCTGCAGCACTAGGATTTGGTTTTCGTTGTGGGTTCTTAGGAATGCTTCACATGGAAATCATTCAAGAGCGATTAGAGCGTGAGTTTGACATGACGGTAATTACAACCGTTCCCAACGTAAGTTATCACGCCTTTAACAAGAAAAACCCTGAACAGGTAATCATCGTAAACAATCCTTCAGATCTTCCAGACCCTTCTGGATTAGATCGAGTAGAAGAGCCCTACATTAAAGCTTCTATTATCACTAAATCAGACTTTGTAGGTAATGTGATGTCTCTTTGTATTGAGAAGAGAGGAAATATTACGAATCAAACGTACCTGACTCCCGAAAGAGTTGAGCTTAGTTTTGATTTACCCCTGGCCGAAATCGTATTTGATTTTTACGATCGTTTGAAGACCATTTCTAAAGGTTACGCCTCTTTCGATTATAGCCCGATCGGGATGCGAGAATCTAAGCTAGTTCGTGTAGATATTCTCTTAAACGCTCAACCCGTCGACGCTTTATCTGCGCTGGTTCACTTTGACAATGCACATACCATCGGTAAAAAAATGTGCGAAAAGCTGAAAGAACTCATCCCAAGACAACAGTTTGATATTCCTATTCAGGCAGCGATCGGAGCAAAAATCATCTCTCGGGAAACCATCAAAGCATTACGTAAAGATGTGACAGCCAAGTGTTACGGAGGAGATATTTCTCGTAAACGAAAACTTCTTGAAAAACAGAAAAAAGGAAAGAAGCGTATGCGTCAAATCGGAAATGTTGAAATCCCACAGCAAGCATTCATGGCGGTGTTAAAACTAAATGACTAAGTATAGAATTTAGTATCTTCTAAGCCCTTAAAAACGGGCTATGAATCAAAGCTTACACCAGTACAACCCCTTTAAACGAATGCTCTTTGGCTTTGCCTTTTCGCCAAGTCTTGAGAGTAATTTGCACGAGGTAGTACGACTCGCTGAGTTTTTTGATTCTGAACTCATTCTGCTGCATGTAGGTGAAAAAACTGAGGAAAAACAGGAAAAAATAAACTCAATTGTTGCTGCAACCGCCGCACCGTCAAGGGTTAGTGAATATCACTGGATACCGGGTGACCCATACACCACTCTTCTAGATTCTACCGAAAGTTTATCTATTGATCTTTTGGTCTTAGGAGCTATGCAGCACGAGTCGCTCTTTCGATTTTATGTAGGTTCGGTCGCACGTAAACTTACCCGATCGGTTAAGTGTTCGGTATTACTACTGATCAAACCTGCCATAGATCGCGTTGCTTGTAAACATGTTGTTGTTAGTGGTTTCAAAACAAGCACGCTGCCTAACACCCTTTTTCAGGCGTTCTATTCAGCCATGTGTCTAGGTGCAAATAAGGCTACCATTGTAGAAGAAATCGCAAATAAATCGGTCAAAGTAAGTGTTGATGACGACCGAAGCCTTATTCGAAGCCTTAGAAAAAAACGAGTTTTAGAAGCCGAGGAGGATCGAAGAGTTGCGGAGCTTGTCGACCAGCTTCCAGCGGCCCTTACCGATTCGATTAAGGTTCAAAAGCAGGCAATTTTCGGCAAAAGAGGCTATTCAATCGGTCATTATGCTGAGGTAACCCGAGCTGATCTTTTGGTTCTGGACGCTCCCGTCAAAACCTCTCTTTTAAGCCGAATCATAACACGAGACATTGAATTCATTTTGTCTGATCTACCGTCAGACTTACTGATCTGTAGAGCAAAATGACAAGAAACCAATTCATATCATCCTTACCTAAAAACCTTTTCGCAGGGTTTGTAGTGTCTCTTATTGCCTTGCCTTTAGGTTTAAGTCTGGCTGTAGCAAGCGGAATGCCGGCCACGGCAGGTATTGTATCTGCTGTTGTAGGGGGTGTCGTGGTTGCGCTTCTGGGCGGGTCTTACGTTACCATCTCTGGGCCCGGATATAGTCTGGTAGTAGTACTTCTTACCGCAGTTACCACCCTGGGTGGGGGCGATCTTTTTCTAGGCTATACCCATACCCTTGCAGCAATTACGATTGCTGGGGTTCTAATCACCCTATTAGGGGTTTTACGAATGGGAAAACTAGCAGAGTTTTTTCCTGCCTCTGCCATTGAAGGAATGTTAGCTGCTATTGGCCTTAGCCTGCTGGTAAAACAGTTCCCCATTATGCTGGGGCTTGAAGCCGGGGACGGAAACCCTCTAATTAAATTATTCAAACTCCCTTTGATCTTTGCTGAATTTGTTCAATCTGCACCTGAATCGGCATCAACACTAGCTGCCGGGTTGTTGGGAATCGTTTCTCTGGTTATTCTACTGTTCAATTCGTCTATTCGAAACCGATATTATCAACAAATTCCCTCTCCTATGTGGGTGATTCTCTTGGCGGTTGGCTATAGTTACTACTGTCAGCTAAGAGGGATAGAAAACCCGATTCGACCCGAACTCTTTATTCAGCTTCCTGATTCGGTAGAAAGCATGATTTATCATCCGAACTTTGATTTAATCAATTCTTGGGGGCTTTGGTCGGTGGCCATTACTATTGCGGTAATCGGTAGTGTAGAATCTCTTTTATCCATTAAAGCGGTAGACAACCTAGATCCTCAAAGAAGAAGGTCTAACGCAAACAAAGATCTTCGGGCGCTTGGTGTTGCTACAGCAATTAGTGGGTTTTTCGGAGGGCTTAACGTGGTTACTGTGATTTCGAGAAGTTCAGTGAATGTTACCCAGCAAGCCAACAATCGGTCGTCGAACTTTTTTCATGGAGTATTTCTGCTTTTGTTTATTCTATTCTTCAGCAAGCTTCTAAATCGGGTTCCGCTTTCTGCGCTTGCCGCTATTTTGGTCTATACAGGGTATAAATTAGCTCACCCCCTCAAGTTAGTTGCAGCAGCAAAAGTTGGGAAAGAACAATTGCTCATTCTTGTAGCAACCTCTCTTATTACTTTAAGCACCAATATTATAACAGGAATTCTTCTCGGTACTCTAATCACCCTACTATCTCATTTTATTATGACGAGAAGGCCTTTGCTTTTTTTATTGCATCTCTTTCAACCCAACGTTCTTGCATTTAAAGAGAAGGACACCGACTCTTACTATGTTAGTGTTAAATACTTTTGTTCGTTCTTAAATCTCTTCAAACTCAAGTCAAAACTAGACGCCATCGGTTCAACAAAAACGGTTGTTATTGATTTTTCGCTCTGTGAATTCGTAGACCACAGCGCCATGCAAACCGTTGAGAATTATATTGCCTCCTTTGAGAAAAAAGGAGGTAAGGTTTCAACTATTGGGCTTGATCTTCACGGCGCGAGTTCTTCTCACCCCTTTGCCGTTAGAAATCTGGCAACAGAAAATACGCTTGGTTCTATAGAAAAACTGTTTAGCCGCAGACAAGAAAACCTATCTAAAATGTCAAAAGAATACGGTTGGGAATACTGTGCTAAAAACCAGCCCATAGACCCTTCTTTATATCAGTTTCTGTTTTTTGAAACTAAGCCTATTGTTCAGATTTACAATACTCTTGTTGATCCTACATCCAACGGGGTGGTACAAGACATCGTTTTCAATGAAGGAGAATTTATTGCTCGCGAATCGGCCAGAGTAACTGCACTTACTATTAAGCTAGAAAACAGCATACCTTCTTTCGTATTAGACAAAGAAGGTTTGTTAGACCGACTAAATGCAATTGCAGGGTTTGGGGATTTAACCGTCGAGGGTCACAACTATTTTAATCGCAAATTTCACCTGAGTGGATCTCAACCTGATAAAATTAGAAGTCTCTTTAGTAAAGAGCTTATTTTCTTAATCGAGAGTAGTCCTATATACCTTATCGAGTCTAGCGGTAGTGAACTGCTCATACTTAAAAAAGACCGACTACTGAGCCCAACAGAAGTAAAGGCTTTGGTTTATTTCGGGCGTGAACTATTAGAAACACTAGCATGCAACTCCATATCATCGAATCGGGAAATTTCAAACTAGACGGAGGGGCTATGTTTGGGGTTGTTCCCAAAAGCCTTTGGCAAAGAACTAATCCGGCAGACAACAACAATCAAATCGACCTCGCTGCTCGATGCTTGCTTGTTGAAACAAGCGATCAATTAATTCTGGTAGATACCGGAATGGGGGACAAACAAAGTGAAAAATTCTTTTCCCACTACGGGTTGTGGGGTGATCATAGTCTTGAAAAAAGCCTCCTTGAAAAAGGGTTTCACCCTGACCAAATCACCGATGTCCTTCTTACCCACCTTCATTTTGATCATGTTGGAGGAGCTGTATTTCGAACACCGAAGGGTGAACTTAAGCCGCGTTTTAAAAATGCCAATTATTGGACCTCTGAAGAACACTGGAATTGGGCAATGAATCCTAACCTCAGAGAAAAAGCCTCCTTTCTAGAAGAGAACTTAATCCCTTTAAAAGAGTCTGGCCAGCTTTGCTTTATAAATGCTAACACGAGTTTTCCGTTCGAACTTAGATATTTTGACGGGCATACCGAAAAACAAGTGCTTCCTCTCATACCCTATCGTGGTAATAAAATATTCTTTACTGGAGACCTAATCGCCACTGCTGGGCACTTGCCAATTCCTTATGTGATGAGCTTTGATATGCGCCCACTTCTAACCTTAAAAGAGAAATCTAATTTCTTGGAAGAAGCCTTGAAAAACAATTATCTTTTGCTCTTCGAACACGATGCTCACAACGAGCTTATATCTCTCAAACAAACAGAGAAAGGAATTCGTTTAAATCAGTCCTTTCGATTCAATGAATATTTTGAATAAAATGAAAAACACCTTTTGGCGATACTTTTTTGTCTTAACATCATCAGCCCTCTGGGTTGGTTGCTCTTCTACTAGAATTTTTAAGGATGAAACTCCTATTAAGGTATCCTCAATAACTGAACGAAAAACCTTCAGCGACGAAGAAAAAAAACGTTGGTTTTTCTCAGACCCCCTCTTAGATACCTTGCCTGGAATTTCCTTTGAAAAAACTAAGGAGGTTGTTGGTAATCGTAAAACTTCAGAAGTGATCGTTGCTATCGTTGATTCAGGAGTAGATATCAATCACCGTCTTTTCGATGATAAGCTCTGGATAAACGAAGACGAAATCCCAGGCAACAATATCGACGACGACGCCAACGGTTTTGTGGATGACGTTAATGGATATAATTTCCTAGGGGAGAGTTACTACGAGCAAATGGAGTACGTTAGAATGATCGCAAAAGAAATTGGTGAAGAGAAACAATTAAAAAGAGCGCGCATTATTCTAGAAAAAGAACTGCCAAAAGCAGAAGAAAACAAGAGACAATACAAGCGAATTTATGAGTTGGCCAAAACAGCTGTTGACACCCTATCTGTTCTATTAAACGACCGTCAATTTAACACTGAATCCCTTAGAAGGTTTACGCCTGAATCAGCGTTTATTGCTCAGCAAAAAGCCTTGGCTCTTCAATTTTTGAGTTATACCGATCGTGCTGATTTATTGATCAAAGACCTTTTTGGGGGCGTAACTTATTACACTGAACGGTCTGACTATAATCTGAATGTAAATCATGAGGGTAGAAAGGTCGTTGGAGACGATCCTTACGATATTACTGATACCGATTACGGTAATGGAAACGTTATCAACCGCGTAATAGAAGAATCTCATGGAACCCATGTGGCTGGAATTGTCTCTCAAATAGCTCCTTTTGCAAAGCTTATGGTTTTAAGAACCGTGCCTGCAGGCGATGAATATGATAAGGATGTTGCACTAGCTATTCGATACGCGGCAGATAATGGTGCGAGAATTATTAACTGTAGTTTCGGAAAATCCTTTTCTCCCTATCGAAAATGGGTTGAAGAAGCTATTTCATACGCTGAAGATAAAGGAGCGTTAATTGTACATGCAGCGGGTAATGAATCTGAAGATTTAGACGTATTGAAAAACACAAATTATCCTGACGATCAGCCCAATTTTAATACCGAATTCGCTTCTAATTTTATTTCTGTCGGGGCGCTTGCCCCCTATTTCAACCAAGGATTAATAGCCGACTTCTCAAATTATGGGAAAGAAAAAGTCGATTTATTCGCGCCAGGAGAAGATATTTACTCGAGTATGCCTAACGGTGTATTTGCCTATCAAGGGGGTACTTCGATGGCTGCACCTGTCGTTTCTGGAATAGCTGCGTGGATCGCTGCCTATTTCCCAAAACACCAAGGATCTGATCTTAAGAAGATTCTAATGGATAGCAGCATTAGACTTCCTATCAACGTATTAAGTCCCGATAATGAAGGAATCAACTCTTTTACTCGATTCAGTAAGTCTGGTGGTATTGTAAATTTGTATAACGCGTTATTATTAGCTCAAAATAGAAACTAGTATGAAAAAGCTTTTTGCTCTTCTTTTCAGTCTTTCATTTTTAGCCTCTGCGGCTCAAAAGCAACCAGGATATTGGCAACAAGAAATAAGCTACCAAATGAATGTAGATGTGAATGTAGAAGATTACACCTACACAGGGACTTCAAAGGTGGTTTATACCAACAACTCTCCTGAAAGCTTAGATCGTGTGTTTTTTCACTTGTATTTCAATGCATTTCAACCGGGGAGTGATATGGATCATCGCTTACAATCGATAGCAGATCCAGATTCTAGAATGGTCGATGAAAATAAATTTAGTCGTATCGCCCAACTTTCTGATAATGAGAAAGGCTTTCTACATGTTTCTAATGTGACTCAAAATGGAGGGGTAACGCTTGATATAGAAGAGGAAGAAACTATTTTAGTGGTTCATCTTAGTGAGCCATTAAAACCAGGGAAGCAGACGATACTGGAATTCGACTTTCAAGGCCAAGTTCCTTTACAAATTCGTCGATCTGGAAGAAATAGTAAAGAAGATATTGCTTTATCTATGAGTCAGTGGTATCCAAAAATGGTTGAATATGACTTTGAAGGTTGGCACGCTTACCCCTATATCGCTAGAGAATTTCATGGTGTCTGGGGTGATTTCGATGTAACCCTACATATCGATAAATCTTACACTGTTGCCGCTAGTGGATACCTTCAAAACCCCGATGAAATCGGTCATGGCTATAGTGAAGTTGAACCTAAAATAAAGCGTAAACAAAAAAAGCTCTCTTGGCATTTCATAGCTCCAAATGTTCACGACTTTATGTGGGCTGCTGACCCTGACTATGTTCACGATCAATTAATCACAGAAGATGATGTAACCCTACATTTCTTTTATAAAAACAAAGAAGAGCTAGCAGTAAACTGGAAGGCATTACAGCTTAAAACTGCTGATGCAATGAAATACTTCAATACGCATATAGGCCCTTACCCCTACAAACAATACAGTGTTATTCAAGGTGGTGATGGTGGTATGGAATATGCTATGGGAACATTAATTACTGGTGAAAGAAGTTTCTCTAGTCTAGTAGGAGTAATGGTTCATGAATTAGCTCACTCCTGGTTTCAACATGTACTAGCTACTAACGAAGGAAAGCACGCTTGGATGGATGAAGGTTTTACTTCGTATATATCAAGTTGGTGTATGAATGAGATTATGGATCGTAAAAACGAACAACCTTACTTATCAAGTTATAGGGGCTACTATAGTTTAGTAAAATCAGGTAATGAACAACCTTTAACCACTCACTCTGATCGATATAATTTCAATTATACCTACAGTATTGGTGCTTACTCTAAAGGTTCGATTTTTCTGTCTCAACTAGGTTATATTATCGGAGAAGAAGCACTAGCTCAAACCTTAAAGAACTATTATTCAAATTTTAAATTTACCCACCCTACCCCTACAGATATTATTAGAACGGCTGAAAAAATAAGTGGAATGCATTTAGGTTGGTACCTTCAAGATTGGACACAAACCACTAACACCATCGATTATGCGATTGATGAAGTTTCTGACAATAATCAAAATACCGTAGTTACTATAAATAGAAAAGGTACAATGCCGATGCCTTTAGATATTGTCGTAACTCTTAAAAATGGTAATCAATTAAACTATTATATCCCTTTGACTGAAATGCGTGGTGAAAAGAAATCAGAACAGATTACCGTTTTAGCAGACTGGAGCTGGGCTAAACCTTCTTATTCTTTCACTTTAGAAAGTCTTGATATTGATAAAATAGAAATCGATCCAACAGGCCGCATGGCAGATATTGATAAGGAAAATAATGTCTACCAAGCTCCCTAAACAGTTAAAATTAAAGTCTGAAAAACAAATTACCCTCTTATTTAAAGAGGGTAAAAGTTTTACGACTTATCCATTGCGTTTTCATTATATCATCAACGAAAACCTGGATTCTAAAGTTTTATTTTCTGCTCCTAAACGGTTATTTAAAAAAGCGATTGATCGAAACAGAGCAAAACGAATTCTTAGAGAGGGGTATAGAAAACATGAACGATTTAAAGAATATCCGATACACCTAGCTATAAGTTATTTAGCTACAGCTGATTTAGAACAGTCAGATAAAATTACAGTGGCTCTAAATAAGGGATTAGGACAACTTGATTCTCATTTTGAAGTGAGGTAAATTATCCTCGAAATAACGTTCTCCTTCAGCTACAAATCCAAAATCTGCGTAAAACTTCAAAAGGTATTCTTGTGCAGATATAACAATATCTTTATTCGGATATAATAATTTACATTGCTTGATTGCTTCATTCATCAAATGAATACCATAACCTTCTCTTCTAACAGATGCAGCAGTAAGCACCCTACCAATATGACAATACTCTTTTGATTCGTATAAGCGGGCATAAGAAATAATTTGACCTTCTTTTTTATCGTATAAATGATAGGCACTGTAATCTTGACCATCAGGGTCTAAATAATTACAGTCTTGTTCAATAACAAATACCTCTGCCCTAAGTTTTAATATTTCATAGAGTTCAATACTATCTAATTCCTTAAAAGATTTTAATTCCATCTCTAAATCTTTTCTACTCTATTTTGATGTCTACCACCCTCAAAAGGAGTGGTTAAAAAGGTATTTACCATTTCAATAGCAACTTCTTCTGAAACAAAACGCGCTGGAATGGCTAATATATTGGCATTATTATGGCTTCTGGCTAAAGCTGCTAATTCAGTATTCCAACATAAGGCAGATCGAACTTTAGGGTATTTGTTAACTACCATATTTACACCATTACCACTACCACAAATTACGATGGCAAGATCAACTTTATTTTCTTGTATTGACTTACCCACCGGATGAGCAAAATCAGGATAATCCACTGATTCATTTTGATCAGTGCCATAATTCACAACTTCTATATTTCGACCCTCAAGTAGGTTGACTATTTTTTTCTTAAGATCAGATCCGGCATGATCATTTCCAATGGCTAGTTTCATGTTAAAAACAATATTTTGATTGTTGATAGGTAGTTAATAGATGCTAATAACTAGCATTATGATTATTAAAGCAATAAATGTAATGCGATATTTTGAGGTAGAAAGCAAGACTTATTTATTCTCTTTTTTCTACTCATAATCAAAACAAGATTTACAGTTATTAACGTTAAAACACTACTAAAAGAATTAAAATAGAATTGTTAATTACGTATTTAAAAGCGTTAAAAACTAATCTAAATAATTGATTATCAAAATATTTATTTCAATGCAATAGTTTAAAACTTCTGATAAGTTATAAAATCAATTTTTTAATTAAATAGTTATTGTAGCTACTAACAAACAATAATAAACCCCATATCTTCGAAAAGAATTAAATAAAAAAAAAGAGGTTATTAACTAGATGTCTAAAAAGAAGAAAAAACAAAAAAGTAAGGGAACAGGATTGACTAAAATGTTGTTCGAATTTTTAGAAAGTCATCCTGATAAAGCTTACAACTTTAAACAGATAGCCTCTGCTTTAGATTTAAGAGATACCCACACCCGAAATGAACTACTTAAGCGAGTAAAAAAGTTGGTAAGTGAAAAGCGTATTAAAGAGCCTGTAACTGGACACTATCAATTATTGAACGATACATCTGAAGTTTATGAAGGTATTATTGATTTGAATAGCTCTGGAAATGGATATATTATTTCAGATCAGTTAGAAGATGATTTATTTGTTCATTATACTAACCTTAAAGGAGCCTTTCATAAAGACAAAGTATTATTCAAAGAAAATAAACGCTTTAAAAAAGGAAATAAGGCTGAGGCTGTCATAACCAAAATTATAGAACGCAATCAAAATACTTTTGTTGGTATTGTTGAAAAGAGCCCTAAGTTTTTATTTGTTAAACCTTTATCTTCTAAAATACATACTGATTTTTTTGTCAAAGAAAGCCTTGTAAAAAAGGTGGAATCCGATGATAAGGTTATAGTAGAGATCGTTAACTGGGGAAGTGCGAATAGAGCTCCTGAGGTTAGAATTATTGAAAATATTGGTAAAACTGGGCTTCATCAGACTGAAATCCATGCTATCCTTGCTGAGTATGGTTTGCCTTTATTTTTTGAACCAGAAGTACAGCAATATGCAGATCGTATTGATACCTCGATTAAACAGGAAGAAATAAGTAAGAGAAGAGATTTTAGAGATGTTCTCACATTTACTATAGACCCTACCGATGCTAAAGATTTCGACGATGCGCTATCGTTTAAAGTATTAGATAACGGTAATTTCGAAATTGGAGTGCATATCGCAGATGTTTCTCATTATTTAAAGGAAGGTTCTATTCTTGACGACGAAGCCTTTGATCGAGCAACTTCTGTGTATTTGGTTGATCGGGTTGTACCTATGCTTCCAGAAATTTTATCAAATAAAGCGTGTTCTCTAAGACCTAATGAAGAAAAATATACGTTCTCCGCTGTTTTCGAGATTACATCTAAAGCTAAAGTGGTTAATGAGTGGTTTGGTAGAACGGTCATTAATTCTAACGAACGTTTTGCTTATCACGAAGCAGAATATATTATAGATACGGGTGATTTAATAATACCTGAAGAAATTTCTATTCGATCTTCAGGTAGTTACACTATTGATAAAGAAATAGTTAATGCTATTAAAACTTTGAATGAATTAGCAGTTATATTTCGATCACAGCGCATGAATTCAGGTGCTATATCTTTTGATAAAGAAGAGGTTAAATTTCATTTAAATAAAAATAATGAACCGGTCGGAGTCTTTTTTAAACAAAGTAAACAAGCGAATAAGCTAATTGAAGAGTTTATGCTTTTAGCTAATAGAAGTGTTGCTGCATTTATTGGTAAACAAAAAAAGACTTTCATATATCGTATTCACGACGAACCTGATTTTGATAAATTACAAGCATTAAATGGAGTGATTTCTAAGTTCGGACATCAGCTTAATTTAAAAGATCGTAAATCAATAAGTACCTCTATTAATGCTTTATTGTCAGACGTTCATGGAAAGGTGGAACAGCAATTAGTTGATACACTTACTATTCGAAGTATGAGTAAAGCTGTTTACTCTACCGATAATATTGGTCATTATGGATTAGCTTTTGATTTCTACTCCCATTTTACTTCACCCATTCGCCGTTATCCGGATGTAATGGTACATCGATTATTACAACATTATTTGGACAGTGGTAGTAGTGTTGCAGCGGAACCTTATGAATTAAAATGTAAACATTCATCAGAACGTGAAGTTTTAGCTGCTAATGCTGAAAGAGATTCGATTAAATATATGCAAGTAAAATTTATGGCTCAATTTGTGAATCAAGAGTTTGAAGGGGTTGTTTCTGGGGTAACTGATTGGGGTATTTATGTCGAGCTTTTTGAAAATAAATGTGAGGGAATGGTTCGAATCAGAGATATTGGTGATGATATCTATTCTTTTGACCAAGAACAATACGCCTTAGTAGGTCATAAAACAGGAGATACTATTCAATTAGGGCAGACGGTAAAAATACGGGTGAAGAATGCTGATGTATTGAAGCGTCAAATAGATTTTGAATACCTAGAAAAGGTATAAAAAAAAGAGGCATCGAGCGGATTCGAACCGCTGTACAAGCTTTTGCAGAGCTCTGCCTAGCCACTCGGCCACGATGCCAATTAGGTGGCAAATTTACATTAAAATTTCTGCTTTTTCCTAAGTATCTCTTTGTCTGATGAGTTTTACAGCCACTGAGTCGACATTTGCTCCTATAGGGGGGTTTATTTTAGCAACATAAACAGAGGTTTTTAAAAGACTTGGAAACGAAATAAAGAATCTTGAAATAATACGTTCAGCCACATGTTCTAAAAGTTTTGAAGGTATTGCCATTTCTTCAGACACAATAGCGGTAGCATCTACATAATCAATAGTGTCTTTTAATTCATCACTCCCACACGATTTTTCTAATGAGGTGTATAAAATTACATCTACACGATAATCACTACCAATGATAGATTCTTCTTTTAAACATCCGTGATAGGCGTATAACTTAATGTTGTTAAGGTGTATTTCTCCCATAAAGCAAAAGTAGGAAATGCTACCTTTGTATTACTATAATATGCCCAAATGGAAGAAGCTAAGCGATCATTAAACTTTATTGAACATATCATTGAAGAGGATTTGTCACAATCTAACTGTTCAAAAGAATCCTTACGTTTTAGATTTCCTCCAGAGCCTAATGGTTATCTACATATTGGTCACGCTAGCTCTATCTGTTTGAATTTTGGCTTAGGTAATAAATATAATGCCCCTGTCAATCTTCGTTTTGATGACACTAACCCTAGTAAAGAAGAACAAGAATTTGTGGATTCAATTAAAGCAGATGTTTCTTGGTTAGGTTTTCAGTGGGCCGAGGAGTGTTATGCATCAGACACTGTCAGTATCCGCAAGGCTCGACCGGCGGCTAAATCTACAGAAGTGCCCGCAGACGCAAGCGCAGGCCCCAAGCTGGTCTCTATCCGGCAAGGTACCAAGCAGGCCCTGTTGATCGAAATGCTGCAGCGCCCCGAAGGTGCCTCGATAACCGAGATTGTTGAGGCGACATCTTGGCAAGCACATACGGTGAGAGGTGCAATCTCTGCTGCGCTCAAGAAGAAGCTTGGCTTAGCAATCACGTCCGAGAAACACCCCGAGCGCGGCACGGTTTACAAATTGGACGCGGCCTGAGCCCGCCAGTCATCGCCAGTGCGCGAATAGTCGGCGCAGCGCATAGCTGCGCAGAAGCGAGATTATCACGAATATCGCGCCGATCGCGAGGTTATCCCGGAAAGGGACCTGAAGCTCAAACCATGGGAACACCACGATCTGCGTCAGAACCGCCAGCGCATAGCCCACTACGACATTGGTGATCGCCTCGATCAGCGATTGGCACCGCGACTGCATCACGCCGCCAGCCGCTTGGATTTAAGACTTGTAAAACTCTCCCCGCTGTCTGCCAGAACGGCCTCCTCGCCGGTGAAGGCTTGCCAGCGCTCGATAGCGACATCGACGTAAACCGGGTTCAGCTCTACCCCGTAGCAAATGCGCCCGGTGGTCTCAGCCGCGATCAGCGTGGTGCCC
>OBOM01000028.1_pt1 | contig 16619 bp, 15 predicted proteins | sample 1535151 | NCBI WGS metagenome assembly OBOM01 (sample SAMEA3275616, study PRJEB22092) | marine metagenome | biome: marine biome; feature: surface water; material: Seawater | collected 2014-06-21T11:30:00+00 | depth 0 m | reverse complement strand
TGCCGCAAAAACTGCGGGGCAGGCATCATGACGGATGTGGTTCTTTATGATTACTAGCGCTCTTCTGCATCCTATCGGTTGCGGATTGCGATGAACCTTCCGGGGATTTCGTATCAATCTGTTTCCGTTGATCTGTTAAAGGGTGAACATAAAACAGAGGCCTATCTAAACCCTAACCCACAGGGTTTGGTGCCTGTTTCAGAAATCGATGGGCATTCAATGACCCAATCGCTCGCAAGTTTAGAATATCTAAATGATATACGCGAAATTGCATTGATATCAACTGATCCCGTCTTAGCAGCGCAGGAAAGTGCGATTGCCCATGCTATTGCGGTCGATATTCACCCCGTGTGCAATGTTTAAGTTACCGCTTAGGCCGTACAACAATCAGGACGGGACGAAACCCGTGTTGAATGGATGCAGCGGTTTATCGCACCTGGCCTTATCGACATTTGCATCATGCCACAGCTGTACAATGCGGACAGTTGGGGCGTGGATGTCAGCACGCATATGAATATCATGAGAATTGCTGAAAACTGTGCCGCCCACCCTGCATTTCAGGCGGCGCATCCAGACGCTGTTAAGCCAAGCGAATAAAGCGCACGCCTAGGCAGGTGTGCGATGCGACACCGCGGCAGGATCCGTTTTTAACTCGATGATCGCGGGTTTTCCCGATGCGCGTGCGCGTTCCAATGCACCAGGAAACTCTGCCGATGTCATTACCGTTTCACCATATGCGCCATAGGCTGCGGCCAATGCGGCAAAATCAGGATTGATCATATCAGTGCCCGATGGACGATTGGGATAGTGGCGTTGTTGATGCATGCGGATCGTTCCGTAAACGCCATTGTTCGACACAATCACAATGATATTGGCGCCATACTGAACGGCCGTTCCAAATTCCTGCATACACATTTGAAAACACCCATCACCCGCCAGACACACAACCTCTTGCTCAGGGCGTTCCAGTTTTGCGGCCACCGCCGCAGGAAGTCCGTAGCCCATGGACCCTGACGTTGGGGCCAGCTGTGTGCGATAGGATTTGTATCGGTAATATCGATGCAGCCACGCCGCATAATTCCCCGCACCATTTGTGACAATCGCATCCTCTGACATGACCGAGCTGAGGTGCGTGATCACTTGCTCCATCTTCACATCCCCGGGGGTGGCAAAGGGGGTTTGCCATGCTTCATAAGACGCGCGTTCTGCCGCTGGGGGTGATGCCAGTGGTTCCTGAACCAAGTCCAGTGCAGTTTTTAAAAATGCTTTAGGGTCACAGCAAACACCGCGATCAGCAACATAAACGTGGCCAATTTCATCAGGGTTGGCATGTACATGTATCAAGCGTTGCTTTGTTCTGGGGGGTGTTAACATGGCATATCCGCCCGTGGTCATTTCCCCCAACCGTGCCCCAAGAACCAACAAAACATCTGCATCATCAATGCGTTTTGCAAGATCAGGATTTGGTCCAATCCCAACATCCCCAACATAATTGGGATGGCGATTGTCGATATAATCCTGACTTCGGAAGGATGTGCCAATTGGCAAACCTGTCGCTTCTGCAAAATATGCCAACAATGCGGCACATTCCGCGGACCATTTGGGACCACCCACAATCATCATCGGATTCTTTGCGGCGGCCAGATCGTCTAAAACACCTTGAACAGCGGAGGGCGCCACCGTTTGTTCCGGGGGTTTTGCGGGCTGCGTCACATCGGCAACATCGGCCTGCCCCGATAGCATATCCTCTGGCAATGCAAGAACAACGGGCCCGGGGCGCCCAGATTGCGCCACATGAAACGCGTGCGAAATATATTCTGGGATCCGGTCCGTGCGATCAATTTCTGCAACCCATTTCGCCAAGGGTGCAAACATCGCACGATAATCCACCTCTTGAAACGCTTCACGATCACGTTGATCACTGGCCACTTGGCCGACGAAAAGGATCATCGGTGTACTATCCTGAAAGGCGACATGCACCCCCGAGGATGCATTGGTTGCCCCTGGTCCGCGGGTGACGAAGGCGACACCCACCTCACTCGTTAGTTTCGCATGCGCCTCGGCCATCATTGAAACGCCGCCTTCGTTGCGGCCAACGATTGTGTCGATCCCACTTTCGAATAATCCATCAAGCGCAGCAAGATAGCTTTCACCCGGGACGCAAAATACCCTCCGCACCCCTTGGATTTTCAACTGATCCACAAGGATCTGACCACCATGACGCATGAAAAACCTCATTCGAACTTTCACGCAGTGAAGCGCGTGTTTACAGGAAATACAAATAAAAAAGCCACGCGACTGCGTGGCAATTTCGTTTCAGTTTAATTGGATCTAGTGTGTCCAAGGGGCGCGGCGGTCGGTGGCGAAATTTTCACCATATCCACGCGCGCGAATGTTTTGTTTGCGCGATTGTGGCTCGGTCACATCTGCATCAATCCCCATTTCCTTGGCGTATGCCACTGCCGCCTCTTTGCTATCAAAGCGCAGTTTCACCTGTGATTGCGTATCACCGCTTGAGGTCCAGCCCATCAATGGATCTATTTCGCGAGCTGAATCCTGACAATATTCCAACACCCACTGATTTGTTTTCGCAGTACCCGATGACATTGCGGTTTTTGCAGGTTTGTAGATTCGTGCGCGCATGAAATCCTCCTAAAATCTTGGACGTGTTATGATCGATTTTTTCCAAAACGACAAGCACCCAGTATTCACAGAACAAAAGGTGAATGCACCCTTGGAAAACGGCGTATTTGATCCTAATTCTAGGGAGGTCAGGAGATACACCATGGATGATTCCCAAATCGGTTTTGCAACAGGTAAAGTGCGCGAACGCCCCAAGTTAGAGGGTGGTAAGGCATTTGTCATGAATACCGAATTTGAACCTGCGGGCGATCAACCAAATGCAATCGCTGAATTATCAGCGGGTGTTTTGTCAGGTGAACGTGATCAGGTCCTGTTGGGGGCGACGGGGACAGGCAAAACATTCACCATGGCCAAAATCATCGAGGAAACCCAACGGCCTGCGATTATTTTAGCACCAAATAAAACATTGGCCGCACAGTTATACGGTGAGTTCAAAGGGTTCTTTCCCGATAACGCAGTTGAATATTTTGTCAGCTTTTATGACTATTACCAGCCCGAGGCCTATGTGCCGCGTTCAGACACATATATCGAAAAAGAAAGTCAGATTAACGAACAAATCGACCGAATGCGCCACGCTGCAACACGGGCACTGTTGGAGCGCGATGATGTGATCATAGTTGCGTCAGTCAGCTGTATCTATGGTATCGGTTCTGTCGAAACCTATGGCGCGATGACACAGGACCTAAAGGCAGGGCATGAATATAATCAGCGTCAGGTCATGGCCGATTTGGTGGCGCAGCAATATCGGCGCAATGATCAGGCGTTTCAGCGTGGGTCATTTCGTGTGCGAGGCGATGTATTAGAAGTCTTTCCCGCCCACTTAGAGGATCGCGCATGGCGCCTGTCGTTTTTCGGGGATGAATTGGAAAGCATCGTTGAATTTGATCCCCTAACGGGCGAACGCACAGGCAGTTTTGAACAAATTCGGATTTACGCGAATTCCCACTATGTGACCCCAAAACCAACAATGCAGCAGGCGCTGATCAGCATCAAAAAGGAATTGCGCCAACGCTTGGATCAACTGGTCGATGAAGGAAAACTGTTAGAAGCCCAGCGTTTGGAACAGCGCACCAACTTTGATCTTGAAATGCTAGAGGCGACTGGCGTTTGCAATGGCATCGAAAACTATTCCCGCTATCTGACAGGACGCGCACCCGGAGAGCCGCCCCCCACATTGTTTGAATTTATTCCCGATCATGCGATTGTTTTTGCCGATGAAAGCCACGTCAGCATCCCCCAAATTGGAGGCATGTACCGCGGCGACCATCGTCGTAAATTCACACTGGCGGAACATGGCTTCCGCCTGCCTTCATGTATGGACAACCGTCCCCTTAAATTCGAAGAATGGGACGCCATGCGCCCGCAATCCGTCTATGTTTCCGCAACGCCAAGCAATTGGGAATTGGAGCAAAGCGGCGGTGTTTTCACCGAACAGGTTATTCGCCCAACGGGCCTTCTGGACCCAGAGGTTGAAATTCGTCCCGTTGAAATGCAGGTCGATGATCTGCTGGATGAGATAAGAAAAGTCAGCGCCGATGGGTACCGAACACTTGTCACGACCCTAACGAAACGCATGGCCGAGGATCTGACCGAATATTTGCATGAACAGGGTATTCGCGTCCGCTATATGCACAGCGATATTGATACGCTGGAACGCATCGAAATTCTGCGTGATCTGAGACTTGGCACCTTTGACGTCTTGATCGGGATCAACCTGTTGCGTGAGGGATTGGATATTCCTGAATGTGGGTTGGTGGCCATTTTGGATGCGGATAAAGAGGGCTTTTTACGCTCTGAAACCTCGCTCATCCAGACGATTGGGCGGGCTGCGCGAAATGCGGATGGGCGTGTGATTATGTATGCAGACCGTATTACGGGGTCTATGGAACGCGCGTTAAACGAAACTGAACGCAGACGGGCGAAACAAATCGCCTATAATCAGGAACACGGGATTACCCCCGAAACAGTGCGCAAAAATGTCGATGATATTCTGGCTGGTTTGTATCAGAGGGACACGGATCAATCCCGTGTCACGGCCAAAATTGATGACAAATTGGCGGGTGGATCGAACCTGCAAGCGGTGCTTGAGGGGTTGCGCAGCGATATGCGTAAAGCGGCCGAAAATCTGGAATTTGAAGAGGCCGCGCGCCTACGCGATGAAGTCAAACGGCTTGAGGCCGTGGATCTGGCGATTGCCGATGATCCACTGGCCCGTCAATCCGCCGTAGAGGCCGCAAGCGATCAAAGCACCCGCGGCCGTTCCACCGCAGGCCGCGGAGGAACACGAACATATCGAGGCAAAAGCCAACCCAAACATTAGTCGCAGCGCACAGTCACCGCCATTTTCCCTTTTACTGACGTGCCAAATGTCAGCTGCACTTGATCCTTCTCCGATCCGACCTGACCCGTTGTGTAGGGTATGTCGAAATAGGAGCTGATCGAGGATGTTTTAATCTGCGCCTGCGGGGCAAGCGCGGTCACACGTTTGGCATAGGATTGAAATGGCAGTTCATTATTTTTTCCAGGGTCCAAACTCTGTTTGCAGAACTTTGTGTGTGTTCCTCGATCAGGAGATTTTGGAAAATTACGATATTATCGAACCCTATGCTATTATGATGTGCGAACCATTCCCATAAATAGGGCCCTTCATTTTTGACCGTTGCAACCAATGATGTTGTACCCAATTTCATTCCAAATCGCGCAATAAATGTCTTAGAAAAATTCTATCTAAAATAGTATTTTGCTCGAAATTGGAAAGCAATGCTTATCGTCCTATCTTAAGTTATGGAAGATCAACGAGGTTAACATGCACTGGTTCATTGGATTTTTGATGTTGGCAACAGCCACATTTGCGGATGTGAAAGACGAGGTTCAATCGACAATCACATCGCAGTTGGATGCGTTTTTGCAAGATGATTTCGCAAGTGCATTCGAATACGCAAGCCCCTCGATACAGCGTATGTTTCGCAATCCTGATAACTTTGGAATGATGGTTCAGCGGGGTTATCCAATGGTATGGCGACCCGCAAAATCGCGATTTTTGGAATTTGCGCAGGATCAACGCGGCCCCTATCAACTGATTGAAATCACCGATAGCAATGGGCGCGTGCACACCCTGCGCTATGACATGCTTGAAACACCAGCAGGTTGGCGTATCAGAGGTGTGCAAGTATTGCCGGGAACGGCATTTTCGTCCTAAAGACCGCCGTCTTAGACAAACTTCCCTGCCAATGCATCGTCGATCAAGACAATCGTTTCATCGATACCATAGAGTGCGATAAACCCACCAAACCGCGGTCCCTGCGAGGCACCGAGCAGAACTTCGTACAATGCACCAAACCATGCACGCAGCGGATCAAATCGTTCACGGCCACAGGCATACACGACAGATTGCAATTCTTCTGCATCCAATCCGCCCTCCCAGGCTTTCAGTTGATCACGCAGATCGATAAGCGCCTCACGCTCAAGCTCGGTTGGCATGCGATAAGTCTTGGTTGGCTTCACAAAATCATTGTAATAGCGCACGGCAAATCCCGCTGCCTGATCCAATTGTGGGTTGGCCTCTGGGCTGGCGTCGGGCGCATACCGACGGATAAAGCCCCAAAGCTGATCCTTGTCATCTGCATTTGCCACGGCTGCCAAATTCAACAACATGGAAAACGGAACGACCATATCCGATTGGGGCACATCGCCCCCATGAATGTGCCAAACAGGGTTACTACAACCCTGTGTCTCATCCTGACCAACATAGGCGCGCAATTGTTGATGATATTCATCCATCGCCTTTGGGATCACATCAAAATACAAACGCTTGGCTGTTTTTGGCTTTTGATACATGAAATATGACAATGACTCGGTGCTAGCATAGGTCAGCCATTCATCAATCGAAATCCCATTTCCAGACGATTTCGAAATCTTTTGACCCTGATCATCCAAGAACAATTCATAGGTAAAGTGTTCGGGTTTTTTGTGGCCCAGAATTTCGCAAATGCGATCATAGATTGGTGTGTTTGTCGAATGGTCTTTGCCATACATTTCAAAATCAACACCCAACGCCGCCCAACGCGCGCCAAAATCTGGTTTCCACTGCAATTTCACATTGCCACCTGTGACGGGCAGCGTCCATTCGCGTCCATCCTCATCATCAAATGTTATGGTTCCGTCCTTGGCGTTCACCTCTTTCATCGGAACATACAAAACACGGCCTGTTTCGGGATGGATGGGCAAGAAAATAGAATAGGTTTGGCGACGCTCTTCCCGCAATGATTTCAGCATCACTTTCATGATGTCGTCGTAACGCTTTGCTGCACGCAACAACACCTCGTCAAAGGCGCCAGAATTATAAAATTCGGTCGCCGAATAAAATTCGTATTCAAACCCAAATGTATCAAGGAAACGTCGCAACATCGCGTTGTTGTGATGGCCAAAGCTTTCATATTCCCCAAATGGATCTGGAACAGATGTTAGGGGTTTTTGCAGATGCTCTGCCAATTCTTCTTGGTTGGGAACGTTGCCCGGCACCTTCCGCATGCCGTCCAAATCATCGGAAAAACAGATCAATTTCGCAGGAATATCGCAAATTTCACGAAACGCGCGCATGATCATCGTGGTGCGTGCAACCTCGCCAAAGGTGCCGATATGGGGCAAACCAGAGGGGCCATATCCCGTTTCAAATAGGACATATCCCTTTTCAGGCGGCGCTTTTTCATAGCGTTTCAATACACGGCGCGCTTCTTCAAAGGGCCATGCTTTTGAGCTAAGAGCGGCGTCGCGCATATTTGACATCTTTTTTCTCCAATATCGTGGGACTCAACAGGTCCACCAAGTGTTCGCCTCATAATGTGTTTTCCAAACACTCGCAAGCGCGGCGAATGCGCCACTTGCATGGATGACACACGCCCCATATCTTGGAATAGATGACTAAGGACTAAAATTATGACGAATTCAGATGAACCCAAAATCCTAACCGAACAGGACTGTCTTATTGCATTGATGGTCAGCATCACAATTGCGGATGGGAATGTACGCACAGCTGAATTGGTCAAAATCCAATCTGCGGTCAACAACCTGCCGATCTTTGGCACCTACGACATCGGACGATTGAATTTGGTGTCCCAAATTGTTTTTGACCTTTTCGAAAACGAAGATGGGCTGGACGCCTTGTTCGGATTGGTGCGAGATATCCTGTCCGAACGTCTACATGAAACGGCCTATGCGCTGTGTTGTGATGTTGCGGCGGCTGACGGCATGATCTTTGAAACAGAGCTGCGCCTGCTTGAGGAAATGCGGTACGAACTGAATATTGATCGCCTGCATGCGGCTGCAATTGAACGCGGTGCACGTGCGCGGCATATGACGATCTAAGCAGAGTGCACTATCGCGCGGCGGTCGACGTAAAATACAATTATCTGAGCAGCTCCCTCGTATTCCCAAGCCGACCGCGGGTGGCGCAGAAAGCGCCGCCCATAGGGGCGGTCGGCGCTTTGCCAATCTATCGATTGGCTGGGAACAAAATTACCCGATAGCCTTCGCTCTCGGCATCAACGAATTGTCGTTCTAGATATCGTACCAGTCATGGCAATTTGCACTGCTTCAACATAGCCTAACAACTCATTCCATCCGCGCCCAGCGATACAGCAGGCCATGATGCAATCGGCGGGCGCGTTTGGCCCAATCAGACGCGCCGCGCGGGCGATCATTCTTGGCGTGGTCCACTTTGGCCCGTTTTCCAAAATCCTGAACAAATATGGCAAAGGCAATTTTGCGCCCCTCGCTTATTTGATACCCGCCCAGCGCGCTTACGAAATTCAGTGTCCCTGTTTTTGCGGCGATCTGCGCACGTCCGGTTTTATCCAAGTTCCCGTTGAATTGGCGTGATTTGATGGGTTTCAGCAGGGGCACAAATTCTGGAAATTCTTGCTCTGCCCGCGCCATAGCGCGCGCAAAGGATACGGGTGAAATACGTGTGCGATCACTTAGGCCAGAGTGATCCTTAAACGTGGCGTTTACCAAACCCAATCGCGTTTGTGCCCATGTGTTCATTTTTGCAGCCGAGGCCGACAATGATCCGCGTTCACCCGAGGCCATCAGGCCCAAAACCTCGGCCGATAGATTGGTTGAAAACCGCAGCATGGATTTTACGATGAAGGACAATGGGTCGCTGTGGTGCACCTCAATCACGCGACCCGCGGCAGGGCTGCGGGCCCGAACAGGTGCGGGCAGATCAATCCCCTTCATCCGTGCCAATTCACGAAACACCTCAGCCGTGTAAAGCGCGGGTTTGCGGGTGGGTAGCCATCTGCCCCCCTCTTTCCCCAAGGCGCCGCGCAGCACGCGCCATTCTTCTTGATTGCCACTTCGGGAATAGGTGAAAACTTGGTCCTGTTGATCCTGAATGGTGAGGGTGGCACGCGTGGATTTGGGATTGATGTGACGTCCCCGCGCATCCAGCATTATGGCATAATTTGCCCCCTGTTTTTTCCACTCGAAATAGAGGCGGTTGAAATTCAAGTTCAAACCTGAAATCGCGGGGTTATATCCAACATGTACAGGTTGCGCCGCAACGATATGATTGAATGTGGGCAGTTTTGTTCCATCAAACAGGAACTGGCCCGTGATTTGGGTGATGCCATTTTCGGTCAGCTGAGTGGCCAGATATGCCAAATCATCCGTGTCCAAATGTGGATCACCTCCCCCCACTAGGATCAAATCCCCTTTCAAAACACCGTCCTGAATGGTCCCATTGGCCCGCAATGTTGTTTCAAACCGAAAGTCTGGGCCCAAGGTATCTAATGCATAAAGCGCAGTAATCGCCTTGGTCACACTGGCGGGCACGAACCCCTTGTTCCCATTATGCTGTTCTAGCACCTGACCCGTTTCGATGTCGATGGCTGCAAAGCCTGCTTCACCCGTCAGAGATAGATTTTTGATCAGCTCTTCATATCCAGGCGGGAGCACGGACCCAGGGCGCAAAACGGGACGCGGGGACGTATCGGCCGCTTGCAGCACACTGCCCAAGACCAAGAAAACCCCAACTGTCCACGAAATGAACCGCACCAAAGAAACCCACCCTCAAAAATTCATGCAGAGCCTGCGAAAAAGAGGATGAAAGATCAAGCCCCTGATCGAAGCGCGGTAGAAGAAATGGGCATAAGCGGCATATTCAAATAACACCACGCTGGGCCTGAGAGATGTCCCAAAGATCGCGATTGTTTGGCAGACACACGCGCCCCCCGATAAATCCGCGCCGTACGGGACGATAGGGGTGACAGCCGCGCATCAGGGCGTGCAATGATCCCAATCGGGGTTGTTTCCATGATCTGACGCCAATCTTTCCACTGATCAAATTGCGCCAAATTATCCGCCCCCATCAGCCACACAAACCGTGTGTGCACAAACCGATCCTGAAGGGCGGCGATGGTCTCTGCCGTATAGGTGGTGCCGAGCTGCACCTCGATATCGCTCACACGCACCCGCGGATGTTGCATCACGGCACGCGCCCGCGCCATGCGTTCGGCCATGGGTGCGGGACCATGCGATTTCAACGGGTTGCTGGGCGTCACCAACCACCACACTTGATCCAACCCAAATCTGCGCAAGGCATGTGTGGTCAACGCAACATGGCCTGCATGTGCGGGATCAAAGGACCCCCCAAACAACCCAATCACCTGATCACGCATCAAACCGCTCACGTCCGTTCCTCACGCATATCCATCGCTCTCAGCGACATATCGCATCCCGATCCTTGCAAACAACCCCATAGATGATTGCCTGCCCCCAAAGATAACGCTATTTAGACCAAAACGCAGTCAAATCAGGAGCATCCGATGGCAGCCTATCAATACGTCTATCACATGCAAGGTGTGTCAAAAACCTATCCGGGTGGCAAAAAATGTTTTGAAAACATTCACTTGTCCTTCCTACCCGGTGTGAAAATTGGTGTCGTTGGTGTAAACGGCGCGGGTAAATCGACCCTGATGAAAATCATGGCGGGTCTGGATAAAGACTACACGGGCGAGGCATGGTCCGCAGAGGGTGCCAAAGTCGGCTATCTCCCTCAGGAACCCCACCTAGAAGAAAACATGACCGTGCGTGAAAACGTGATGCTGGGCGTTGCCGAGAAAAAAGCGATTCTTGATCGTTATAATGAATTGGCGATGAACTATTCCGACGAAACCGCCGATGAAATGGCCCAACTACAGGATCAGATTGACGCAGAAAACCTATGGGATTTGGACAGCCAGATTGACGTGTCGATGGAGGCATTGCGCTGCCCACCTGATGATGCGATGCCTGCTAACCTATCTGGGGGTGAACGACGTCGCGTTGCGCTGTGCAAATTGCTGCTTGAAGCGCCTGATATGTTGCTGCTTGACGAACCAACCAACCACTTGGACGCTGAAACAATCGCATGGCTGCAACAGCACCTAATTGATTACAAGGGCACAATTCTAATCGTCACCCACGACCGTTATTTTCTTGACGATATTACAGGGTGGATTTTGGAATTGGACCGCGGTCGCGGCATCCCGTATGAGGGCAACTATTCCAGCTGGCTGGAACAAAAAGCTAAGCGTTTGGAACAAGAGGCCCGCGAAGACAAAAGCCGTCAAAAAACCTTGGAACGCGAATTGGACTGGATACGTCAGGGCGCCAAGGCCCGTCAGGCCAAACAAAAGGCACGGATCAACGCCTACGAAGAATTGGCAAGCCAGTCAGAGCGTGAAAAAATCACACGCGCCCAAATCGTTATTCCAAATGGTCCCCGCCTAGGCAGCAAGGTCATTGAGGTTGAAGGCCTGCAAAAGGCGATGGGCGACAAATTATTAATCGAAAACCTGTCCTTCAGCCTGCCGCCAGGGGGCATTGTGGGTGTGATCGGGCCAAACGGCGCGGGTAAATCCACCCTATTCAAAATGCTAACAGGTCAGGAAAGCCCCGATGCGGGCGCCGTCACCTATGGCGATACAGTTTCCCTGTCCTACGTGGATCAGTCGCGTGATGACCTATTGGACAAAGACACTGTGTGGGAGGCGATTTCTGGTGGTGCAGAGATCATTCAACTGGGTGATGCCCAAATGAACAGCCGCGCCTATTGCTCTGCCTTTAACTTTAAGGGTGGGGATCAACAGAAAACCGTGAACCTGCTGTCGGGCGGTGAACGCAACCGGGTGCATATGGCACGCCTGTTGAAATCGGGCGGCAACGTTTTGTTATTGGACGAACCGACCAACGATTTGGACGTAGAAACATTGCGCGCACTCGAAGATGCCTTGATGGATTTTGCGGGCTGCGCCGTGGTCATTTCTCACGACCGTTTCTTCCTTGACCGTATCTGCACCCACATCCTTGCGTTCGAGGGCGAGGCACACGTTGAATGGTTCGAAGGCGACTTTTCCGCCTATGAAGAGGATAAGAAACGCCGCCTAGGTCCAGATGCATTGGAGCCCAAGCGGATTAAACATAAAAAGTTTACACGCTAAATATAAAACGCGCCCTTATTTATTCTTTTGATAGGGGCGCGTTTTCTTATTTATAAGAACACCTGCACAGTTTTAAATTTTATTATCAAACTTATATACTCTCGCTTTTTTATTGATTTTTTAACTTTAATATCCTCTTAATATTTTCGCTAAATATCAGAGGTTATAATGGCGCTGAATTTGAATAAAATGTCGATTGCGGAATTAACTAAATTAATTTCCGACGCACAGGCGGCCTTGGCCAAAAAACAAGAGGTCGCCGAAAAGGTGCGCAAATTGGCCCAAGATAATGGATTAGATATTAGCGATCTGATGGCTGCGGATAAGCCGAAAAAGGCCAAAGCCAAAAAGCCCAGAGGTAAGGTTGCCCCAAAGTATAAAAACCCCGCAAACGGGTTAGAAACATGGACAGGCCGCGGGCGTCAACCCCGCTGGGTTGCCGATGCATTGGCAGGCGGCAAATCATTAGACGATCTATTGATTTAATTTAAATCACTCAGGCTCTGGCGGCGTCTTTGATTATGGACGCCGCGCGGGTGAAAATGGACGCATGATGACCCTACATACATTGCTGCAATTCTTTGGTTGGATGCTGATGGTCAATCTAGTATTTTTTGCAATTGGTCTATTAAAAATTTCTGTTTTCAAAGATATAACATCATCTATGACCGAAAGGCTCTTTGGTGAATTTGGCCATAAAATGATCGCGGATATCCCAAAAATTTTGATGATTTATTGGATCATGATCATCACATTCAATCTAGTTCCCTACATCGCGCTACAGATTTTGCTTTCTATAAATTGATATTTATTGGGCGCGATACCACAAGCATCCTATTATTGCGGTCGAGTAACATGCGAAATGTTCTCAATCTTAACCCTTCTTGACATAAAATAAACATTCTTATTTCCAATAATCCCTGTTGAGTGGTCCGTATTCTTGTTGACGAAATGCGGCCAGCGAAACAATGCTGGTAGGGCCACAGGCGACACGGGTTTTGATCATCGTTGTAATATTACCCATCCTGTTGACGACAGTTTAGCAGGCGAATTTGTTGGCTCCACCTGGTCCATCCGTCAATTCATTTGACCCCACACAAATCATTTGACTGATCCTGTGCCCCATCGTGGGATGGCGCGGCGCAAAAGCGATTGGGATGTTCGGCGCATCTATATTAGGCCCCATGATTGTCGCCTCTATCGCGTCCCTCTTGGGGTATTTAACCACACGCCCTCCAGCAGAGGCGATCTGGGCCGCGCAATATTTCATCGCGCTGAGTGTCGGTGTGAAATACGTGGGTATCACAGCGCGCGAATTGCGTCGTGATGTCGTGGCCGCAATCGGGCTTTGTGCAATCCTGATCTGCCTGACCTTCATTGTGGTCGAGGGTGTGCTAATCCTTGGGCTTGCCCCACCGATTGAGCGATCTTGGCCCTGACCCCCTGTGGTCAGGCGGAAATGGTTGTACTGGCCATTATCGTAGGCGCCGATATGACATTTGTCGTAGCGCACCATTTGCTGCGTCTGATTTTCGTCATCACAGGTGCATCGATCATTGCCACAATTTTACCTAAACGCTTTACGCAGTAGACATGATTAGACGCGTGACTGCGTCGTTCCGTCAAAGCAATACGTTTTCTCGGCATCCGCCCCGAGGTGTACCAATTCACCTTTGGCAAATTTTTGCAGTTCGGTCGATTTTACGATGAATTCGCTGCCCGCTTCGGTTTTGCAATAAATCAGCGCATATTCCCCCAAGTTTTCGACAAAATTGGGACGTGCAGATAGGATTGCATCCGCCTTATCCACAACGTTGAAGTGTTCTGGACGCACACCAAACACATCCGCACCAGGTTTCAACAGGGTTTGTCCCGCCTCGCTTAGATCGGAGGCGTTGAAAAAGTTCATGCTGGGGCTGCCAATGAATTCCGCAACAAACATATTTCGTGGATTTTCATATAGATCGATGGGCGCCCCAATTTGTTCAATGTTTCCACCACGCAGAACAACGATTTTGTCGGCCAGCGTCATCGCCTCGACCTGATCATGGGTGACATAGATCATTGTCGTGCCCAACCGTTCGTGCAGGCGCGCGATTTCAATCCGTGTTTGCACGCGCAGTGCCGCATCCAAGTTTGACAGCGGTTCATCGAACAAAAACACCTCGGGTCCACGGACAATGGCGCGCCCAATGGCAACGCGTTGCCGCTGTCCGCCCGAAAGCGCTTTAGGACGGCGGTCCAGATAATCCTCAAGCTTTAGGATTTTCGCCGCTTCCAACACCTTTTCGCGCACAACGGCCTTGGGCACGCCATTCATCTTTAGGCCAAACCCCATGTTTTCTGCGACGGTCATATGTGGATAAAGCGCATAACTTTGGAATACCATCGCAACCCCACGATCCGCAGGATCTGCCATGGTGACATCACGATCCCCGATTGTGATTGTGCCTGCGCTGGTTTGCTCTAACCCTGCGATCATCCGCAATAGGGTGGATTTACCGCATCCAGAGGGGCCAACGAAAACACAAAGTTCCCCATCTTTGATATCAAGATCAACGCCATGAATGACCTGTGTTTCGCCGAACTTCTTGATCACTTGATTTAGTGTTACACCGCTCATCTTATCCTCTTACAGCGTTGGGAATTGCCAATCTTTTGCCGCCTGCGCGATCTGTTCGACCGCCTGCGTTAGGGGCTGTTTCCATTCATTCAAATCGTCAAAACTATGCCGCACAGTCGTTGTCGTAATCGAAAGCGCACCGATTGGACGGCCATTCAAAAGAATCGCTTTTGCAATACAAATGATGCCCGTTTCATGTTCTTCACGGTCATAGGAAAACCCCTCTGCCTGAATTTGTGACAGTTCCGTTTTCAGGGATTCGGCATCGGCATGTGTAAATTGCGTGTGCTGATAAAACGCCTGCTTTTGCAACGCCGCCTCTAGGGTCACATCATCCAAGTAGGCCAACATCGCCTTACCGACACCCGTACAATAGGCGGGTCCAACCTTGCCTGCCTGCGAAAACATCTCAACAGGACGAATCGCAGTGCGCTTTTCAACATAGAGAACCTGACCCGCGTCCATCTGAGCCAAGTGGATGGTTTGACCCACCTGCGCGTATAGAGTGTCCAAGACATCCTGCGATATAGGGGCCAGTGAACTTTGACGCCATGCTGCGTGGGCAAGGCGTACCAAGCGCATCCCCATGGAATAGACGCCCTGATCAGGGTCATATTGCAGAAGCCCTTGATTTGTCAGCGTTTGTAGGAACCGATACAAAGTCGCCTTGGGGTATGGGGAGTGTTCTAAAACCTCGCTAAAGCGCACTGGACGTTCAAATGCCGCAACCAGCTCAAGCGCAGAGAGCGCCTTACCAACTGTACCGTCATTGTCCCGTGCGATGTTCAACGCAATCTCCCAACTCGGTTGATGAAACTGTTGACAAGCCTAGCCACGTTTGTCAGTATTTTCAATAGTTGAGATCAAGTTTCATTATTTGAAACTAGATCGGAACAACAGGGAGAGAATTATGTTCCAGAAACTAACCAAGCTGACGACTGCGTTGGCGCTATCAACTGCTGTTGCGGTTCCAGCATTTGCCGAACTATCTGGCACACTGCGCATCACATCCGACATGTCCAACCCTGCACCCCGTGCAGTGATGGAAAAAATGGCATCAGATTTTGATGCAATGCACCCGAACCTAAGCGTTGAACTGACTGTGGTTGATCGCGAAGCGTGGAAAACACAAATCCGTAACGCGCTATCTGCGAATGCACCAGATGTTGTAAACTGGTATGCGGCGACACGTATGACGCCATACGTGGATGCAGGCCTATTCATGGACATTTCCGATCTATGGAGTGAACCAGAGATGGCCGCACTTGCATCAACCAAAGGTGCGATGACATTGGATGGTAAGCAGTGGGGCGTGCCATACACCTACTATCAATGGGGTGTTTACTATCGCAAAGACATCTTTGAAGAGCTTGGCCTAAGCGAACCAAAAACATGGGCGGAAGAGCTTTCAAATTGTCAGGCAATCATCGATTCAGGTCGTAAGTGTTACACCATCGGCTCAAAGTATCTTTGGACTGCAGGCGGTTGGTTTGACTACATCAACTCACGCACAAATGGCTATGACTTCCACATTCAGTTGGCCAACGGCGAAGTTGCGTGGACAGATGACCGTGTACGCGCGACATTTGCAAACTGGCGTCAGTTGATCGACATGGGTGGCTTTATTGAAGACCACCAATCATACAGCTGGCAAGAAGCAATGCCGTTCATGATTGATGGCAAAGCAGCAGCATACCTAATGGGTAACTTCTCGGTTGCGGCATTCCGCGATGGTGGGCTAACCGATGATCAGCTGGACTTCTATCAGTTCCCAGTCATCAACCCAGATGTTGATTATGCAGAAGATGCGCCAACGGATACATTCCACATCGCATCGGGCGCCCAAAACGTAGAAGCGGCCAAAGCGTTCT
>OBOM01000024.1_pt1 | contig 16856 bp, 16 predicted proteins | sample 1535151 | NCBI WGS metagenome assembly OBOM01 (sample SAMEA3275616, study PRJEB22092) | marine metagenome | biome: marine biome; feature: surface water; material: Seawater | collected 2014-06-21T11:30:00+00 | depth 0 m | reverse complement strand
GGGTATCCATTCCTCTTCATAACGAGCACCAAGCTTTTCGCCAATAAAATTGAACACCAGAATGATAAGCGCCATTTGAACGGCAATCCCGCTATACTTTATCGCCGAACGAAGCTTTTTGTCACTCATTACAGAACTTGTTTTTCAGAAAAAAGAGCCCAGTTCTTCGTTTGATAAGCCGTGATATACTCTGATTCTGTAAGAACGTATAAAGGCACCAAAGACAGGAGTTCAATATTATTATCTATAAATTCCTGTACGTAAGAGGTCTCAAAAAAGCGATGAAGCACAGCCAGAGTATGTTCGGTGTCAAATTGTTCGATATAGGCCTTCGCTAAATAATTCTGAGCTTTAAGCGCTTTCGACAATCTATCTTGAAATTTAACGCGCTCCTCTGAAGTCATTTTGCTGACATCCATTACTAATGAAACTCTGTTCTTAGTAGAGTCGTTATTTGCCGCCTTTTCAGACTGAAGATTGATCACCTTGAGGGTTTGAATGGCCTCTCTTGATAAATAACTGTTGGGGTAGAGCAGTCGTAACTGTTCTAGGGCCTTTTCAAAAGCTTCAAGGCCTGCAATCTTGAATTCGTTTTTTGCAAACAACAGAGCTGCAGAGGGGCTAACTCGTAATTGAGCTTTATTAATGCTATCAAATGCTGTTCTCAACTCTTGATGTTTCCCGTCGATGTACAGCTTAGCCAATCGTTGCTCTAATGCAATCGTTTCGATCCCTTTTGAATTGAGATGGCGCGAAAAAAGACTGTTCGGATGCTCCTTAAGTAATCTATTTTTATAAATCTGAGCGGCAACCTCGTCGGTATCTGCGCTAATCAAATAGAGGGTGTATAGCGTGTTTGCCTGTATCAAATCAGAAGAACCTTCTACTAATGGCTCAAGTAATTGTACAGCACTTGAATAATCATCAAAGGTGTAATAATAGATAGAGGCACTTGAAAAAAGTGCTTCAATTTTTTCTTTAATTAAATCGTCAACAGCCTCCTCATTACTCGGAATCTCACCAAGCTTTTGCGCAACAGAAGAATTAATTTCACTTTCTATAGTTGAGGTCGGAGCTGAAACGCGCTCATCTGGTTCTTTGCTTTTTTTAATTTCAGCCTCTGCAATTGCACGTTCTGGAGAAACGCTTCGAAGCGACCAATAATCAATGTTAGATCGAGCCCCCCATTGCTTTTCAAATGCCAACTTTCCAGATTTTATTAGTTGCTCATTATTGAAATAAAAATTCGATACGCTCTCTATTTCTGAATCTTCGTTTTTCTCTTGATCGATTTCAGCCAACAATTTTTCAGCGCGCTCTTGTTTCTGTTTGGCTTCGATTTCATTACGAACTTTCAATGTTATTCGACGTACTCTTTCCTCTTCAGTAAGCTCGGCATAAGCGAGAAGTGTATCTATTTCTGATGCGCGATCTAGCAGTACAAACAATTCTGAGATCTGTTTGTGAGCTCCTTGACGAGCCTCTAATTTCAAGGGATCGATAAATGATTGGTGCTGTAATAAACTATCTAAATACGACAGTGCACCGCGATAATTTCTTCGCTGTAGTTCAAACGCTATAAGAGTATCAAAATTTGCAATTTGTAGCGCCGGGGATCCCAAATCATTCGAATTTTCAAAATGCGAAATGGTGTTTTGAAGAAAATGATTGGCAGTAGTATCGTTTCTGAATAAGCTCAGTTCTTTCAATCCCTTAGAGCGGTAAATCAGCCCTCGATCTTCGTAGTTGTTCCATCGATTGAGCATCCGGTCTAAGGCCTTGTGATAATCTTCGGTATTTAGGTTCTCTTGATCGGTCAAAGCTATTTGGGCGAGTATTCGGTACGGAGCATAACGATAGCTTTTATCTTTAGCTAGTTGCTGCAAAAACTCATTTGATGAACCTTGTTGGTTTTGTTGTTGATACAATTGGGCAAGAGCCCATTGGGTTCGACGCAGTAAGGAATCAGGAACTTTCTGTTCTAGAGCGTATTCGAGATTTTTAATTGAGCCCGAGGGGTCTTGCGACTCTAATCTTATTTGCGAGCGAAGAAGCGAAGCGAGATAACGCTGGTCCCATTTTCTGGGAGCTAGAATTTCTACTTGATCTAAGGCCTCTTCGGCAGCCGGATAGTTTTTCGTTGAAAAAAAGACGAATGCTTCGCCTAAGTACCCTGCAGCAATCGCTTGGCTTCTATTTGAATAGGAGCTAAGCTTTCTAAACGCCTCCAGTGCAGGAAAGGGTCTTGCGTTGAAATACCGACTATATCCTAAAAGTTCGTAGGCTCGATCTAGTCTGTCATTCGTTTCCTTCTGGCCAATTTCGACAGAAAATCGTTGAATAGCCTTAACTGCTTTCTCTTCAACTCGTTCAAGAGAATTGTTTGAAGCGGTGTCTGTTGCGAGTGTAAAATACCAATCGGGTAATGGCGATAGCGGTTCTAATAGATTATTTTGATTCGAATTTCGCTGATCTAAAAAGGTAAGTAGTGCCTGCTCGCCATTGTATAGCGTATTAAACTTAGCGTTTAATCGCTTCGACTGCAACTTGGTTCGCGATGAAGGAATGATCGCGCATGAGCCCAGAGTTAATAACAACCCTAGAAATAAAGAAAGTCGAATTCGCTTCACTCGCCTAAGTTAAGTCCTTATCGGTACATCTTAAAATCTATAGAAGCTTCGTATTTTTGCTAAAAAGAATTGCCATGAATTTTCACACCTTAACGATATCCAAAATTGAGCGTTTTAATGCTGAATCTCTAGCTGTTAGTCTAGCTATACCCGCTGATCTAAAGTCAACTTTTCACTTTGAACCCGGTCAATATATCACCTTTAGTCATTCGGTAGGCGACAAGGAAATTCGTAGGTCTTATTCGATCGCCTCAGTCCCCACTGACGAGATGATTACCGTTGGGGTCAAAGAAGTGCCAGGTGGTGTCTTCTCTACCTATGCTAATAAAACGCTTAAAGAAGGGGACGTTTTGCAGGTAGCTGCCCCTGAAGGTGGGTTTGTTCTCGATAAAGAGGCAAGTTCAATCTTGGCAATCGGTGCCGGGAGCGGTATAACGCCCCTACTCAGTATTATGAAAGCGGCTCTGACCAACAACCCAGAGGTAAAAGTTGGTCTGATCTATGGAAATCAGAGTGACCGTTCGATGATGTTTAAGGATTCGATACAGGAACTTTCTCAAAACTTTAGCGACCGTTTTTTCGCAATTCACGCCTTTTCTCGTGAACAAGGAGGTGACTACTTCGGAAGAATCGATAGAGGTGTCATTCTGCACGCACTTAAAAATAAACTAGCCGGGCTAGGAGTACCTGAAAAAACCTACCTCTGTGGCCCAGAAGCGATGATTCATCTTGCAAAGGGTGCCCTTTTAGACCAAGGCGTAGCCGAAGAAAATATATTATTTGAACTTTTCGTGGCCTCTGAAAATGCCAAAGAGATTAATGTCAGCGGGATGGCTTCTGTTCGTGTTCTGCTAGATGGCGAGACTCACGAGGCTCAGGTGCCTAAAGAAGAGTTCCTTTTAGACAGTCTTTTAGAGCAGGGTATTGATGCTCCGTATTCTTGTCAGGGAGGGTCTTGTAGTAGCTGTATTTGTAAAATCACAGAAGGTAGTGCTGATATGGCACGTAACCAGGTGCTCACAGACAATGAGATCGCGGGCGGGTTTGTGTTAAGCTGTCAGGCTAAGATTACTTCATCGACTATAGCGGTAGACTTCGACAACGTTTAAATTGTCGAGAGGTAGGCTGAAATCACTCGGCTGCCTTCTTCGTATCCGAGTTGATACGCTTTTTCAATTCCTGATTTATCCAAGAACCCTATTTTCTTGAGGTCTTCGGGTTGGATGTAGAAGTCACAAGCCTTTAGCTTTTCAATCGTACGAGAGTAAATCATCAGGCTACTTACCCTTGCGGTAAGTTGAATCGCGTTTTTCAGCTGATGAGGTTCAACAGTGCTCAATTCAGTAGTGTTCGATCCGATGATTCGATCCGAATAATCCCTTACTAATTCTAACGGAAAATTGCTTAGGATTCCTCCATCCGCATAGAGCTGTTTATCGATCATCATAGGACTAAACACTGGGGTCAATGAAGCTGAAGCCAGTAAAGGTTTAATCAGCTCCCCGCTATTAAATTCTTTTAGGCTACCGTCTAATAAATTAGTGGCAGCCACATGCAGAGGTAGCTGAAGTTCTTCGAAACTGTCGTGCAATAAAAAGCCCTTTAACAGATCGTAATAGCGCTCTGTATCAATAAGGCCTGGTTTGGTAATACTAAAGTAATTGTATTTAAAAAGAGGCGCTTCCTTAAAGAAAGAAAGCATATCCTCTGTCGAGTTTCCATTCGCAAATAATGCCCCAACAAGAGCTCCGGCACTAGATCCAGCAACGCGATCAATTTGAATGTCGTGCTCTTGAAGCGCCTTTATAAAACCAATATGCGCCATTCCACGAACCCCTCCGCCAGAAAGAACAAGAGAGGTGTGTTTGTTGTTATCGAAACTCATAAAGGGGTTTTAAAATCAAAGATAACCACAAAATGAGGCCTAAAGCCTTAACTTAGAGTTTCGAAAAAGTTAAGCTATGAGTGACACCTACTATGACCCGAAAGATCTCAAAAACTTCAAAAAAATCACCGATTGGAGCGAGCCTCTCGGTACACGATTTTTCGAATACTACTCCAAGGTATTTGAAGAAGGAGCTCTTTCGGCGCGGGAAAAATCATTAATTGCGTTGGCTGTAAGCCACGTGGTAAAATGTCCTTACTGCATCGATGCCTATACCAAGGATGGTCTTCAAAGAGGGATCACAGAAGAAGAGATGATGGAGGCTGTGCACTCCGGTGCAGCCATTGAAAGCGGAGCAACACTGGTTCATGCGGTTCAAATGATGAATAAGCACAAAAAGCTTTCTCACTAGATGGCAAAAACATCCCTTCAAAGATCGAAGCACTTGCTTGCAGATCCCAAACAACAACTTCAGATTTTATCTTCAGGGCCGTTTTCTTCAGGTGTTTTACCCAAGTTTTCAGACCGGTTGAGAGGGCTTAATGTGGAACTTAAAACCGATGGGCTTGAAATTCTTCAGGTCAACCTCGGTTATATGTGCAATCAAACTTGCGTTCATTGCCACGTGGATGCAGGACCCGACCGAAAAGAAATCATGTCCTCAAATACTATCGATAAAGTGATTGAGGCTATTGAACGTTTCAGGCCAAATACGCTAGACTTGACTGGGGGAGCCCCTGAAATGAATCCAGAATTTCAACGATTAGTACGGGCGGCTGTTTCGCTCTCTGTGCAAGACATCATTGTCAGGTCTAATCTGACTATTTTAGAATCAAACAATCACTACAAAAGCTATCCACAATTTTTCAAAGAAAATGGTGTTCACGTGGTCTCATCATTACCTCATTATTCTATGCGCGCCACTGATCGCCAGCGAGGTGAAGGGGTCTTCTCTAAATCAATTACAGCTTTAAAACGACTCAATGAATTAGGTTATGGTCGAGATGAGCATTTAAAACTAGATTTGGTATACAACCCTTCAGGTGCGTTTCTGCCAGGATCAGAAAAAGAATTAGAAGCTGACTTCAAACGCAAACTGAAGGCAGATTTCAATATTGATTTCAACCAGTTGTTCTGTATTACCAATTTACCCATCTCACGATTCTTAGAGTATTTACTGGCTTCAGAAAATTATGAGGAATATATGGAGACCCTAGTTGAGGCATTCAACCCTTCAACCCTATCTGGGCTTATGTGTAGAAATACTCTTTCGGTCGGATACGATGGTAGTCTATACGATTGCGATTTCAATCAAATGCTACAAATACCTATTTCAGGAAACAAACGCTATTTAGCCGATCTCAACACTAACGCATATTCAAACCGAAAAATTAATGTGCATCAGCACTGCTATGGATGCGCTGCAGGCTCGGGAAGTTCTTGTCAAGGTAGCATTAGTTGATTCACCCTGTTTAAAATTGTTTTCGGATCAATGCTCTCCATAGCTATTTCATAACCCTTAAAAGTACTCTTCCCAAAAATCGAAGAAGGAAGAAACGGATATTTCTCTGGATCAGGTTGAAATTGATTTTCGTTGGGTTGAGCCAAAACAGAAAAACCACAACTAGGCGCGGTCGCTCCCCAGATGGTAATGACAGGCACACCATAGTTCGCAGCAATATGTCCGTTAGCGCTATCCATACTAATCATAACTCCTAAAGACTGCATTTCTTGTAACTGCATCTCAAAAGAAAGCGTTGCAGCGTTTTCATGAGCAATTCCTTCAGATACCCACTGGTCGAATTGTTGGGACTCTGTTCCTTTAGCACCAAATAATACCGTTTGGTATTTTTTGCTCAACTTTTTTAATAGCTCGGCCGTAAGGCTTGTTGGGTATGTTTTGTGTTTGTGTGCTGCGAAAGGAGCGATTCCAACTTTCTGTGATTTAGAACTAACCCTGTTTCTTACCATTTCGTCAAGCAAAGCCTTCTCCTCAACTACAAAACCGAGCTGCGCTATTGTTTTTAAATAGGCCTGAACTTGTGTATCTAAACGCTTTTTTGGTTTAAGACCTTTTCTTGTCCATTGTCTTCGAAGACGTCGTTGTTTCGTGCGCTGACTAACGTTAAGGCCTCTCAGTCTCAAAAAAAGACATAGGATACGACTCCTAAGGCTATAATGTAAATCAGCGACATCAGTAATTCCTTCAGCAACAATAGATTTAGAAAGTTGCCAAAGACCCAAGAGGCCGCGATATTTTTGAGAATCAAAAGTAATCGTATTCAAGTTGCTTTCAGAAGAGAAAATCTTTAAAGGAAAGGTTTTAGAAAGAAGGCTTAATTCGATGTCAGGAAAAGTTCTCTTGAGCGCCCTAATCATTGGGACGGTCATAGCTACATCTCCCAAAGCAGAGAATCGTATCAGCAATAGCTTTCGGGGGCTATTATGCTTTTTTCGCCTCACGGAGAACAGGGTTTAAATCGTCGTCGTTATACATTTTCATCTGCTTATAGACCTTCATGTACTTTCTTCCCGATTTAAAATCTTCGAGCAATTGTTCGATTGCGCTCATTAGATCGGTTCGTTGCTCAAGCAGCACCTCGAGTTTCTTTTGACAAGCTTGGCGGTGATTCTCGCTAGCTTCTAAGCGACTTGCCTCTTCCTGCATATGATAAATTTTGAGGGCAAGAATAGATAATCGATCGAACGCCCAGGCAGGGCTTTCTGTGTTGATCTGAGCCTCTTTTATCACCTCTACATACTTATATTCATTCAAGAAAAAGGCGTCTAGGTTTTCAACTAAATCTGTGCGGTGTTGATTACTTGCATCAATTTTTCTCTTGAGCACTAGCGCGTCTTCTGGGTTGATATTAGGGTCGCGAATGATATCCTCATAGTGCCATTGAACCGTGTCAATCCAATTCTTAAGGTAAAAGAGGTGTTCAATATCGCTCTTGTTATAAGGATTTGAAATAGGCTGATCAACACGATCAAACCGGTGATAGTCCTCGATACTCTGTTCAAAAATCTGATAAGCCTTTGTCGTTAAATCTGATGTCATCATAACTTTTTAGGTTCGAACTAAATTTTGTTCTGTGTGTTCTTAGTTTGTACTTTTACGCTCTCAAGTAACGTATATATGTGGACTTCATTCTTTAATTGGATCTCATTCCTCTTTTCTGACGTGCTTCTAGCACCCTATGATCTATTAAGATTTACTAGCAACTGGTGGTTGGCAAATGGCATCAATTGGCTTTTTGTTGTCATAGGTTTCGTTGCTGGCGCTTACTGGATGGGCGAACTTAAGAAATATCATGAGAGCGGAGAAGAAAACAAAGACAACTCTGCCCACTCATTCTTATAGATCGAATCCTATATCCTTGCGATAATTCATCTTATCAAATTTAATTTGGCTCAGGCTGTTATAGCTTTTCGTCAAAGCCTCATCCTTGTCTTTTCCAAATGAGGTTAGTGCAAGTACTCGACCCCCTGAAGTGAGAACCTCACCTTCTTTCAAGGTGGTTCCCGCGTGAAACACAACAGATTCTGTCACCTGCTCAACCCCTTTAATCTTCTTATTCTTTTCATAAGCCTCTGGATACCCTCCCGAAACAGCGATTACTGTGGCGGCAGTTTGTGGGTTAATCGAAAGTTCGACCGAACTAAGGGTTCCTTGTGCAATAGCCTCAAATAAATCAACCACGTCACTCTCAATTCTAGGGAAAACCACCTCGGTTTCTGGGTCTCCCATTCTAACGTTATATTCAATAACATACGGCTTACCTTTTACAACCATAAGGCCAATAAAAATGATGCCTTTGTAATTGTAGTTCTCAGCCTTTACCCCATTAACCGTTGGCTTTACCACCTCGGTTTCAATGCTTTCAAATAGCTTGTCGTCTACGAAGGGCACAGGAGAAATCGCTCCCATTCCACCTGTATTAAGACCGGTATCTCCCTCGCCAATCCTTTTGTAGTCCTTCGCCAAGGGGAGAATTTGGTAACTGCCTGTGTTGTCTACTAAAACAAAGCAGCTGCACTCGATACCATCTAAGAACTCCTCGACAACTACTTTTTGTCCGGCTTCACCAAAACTATTGTGGGTTAAGAATTGAGCTAATTCGTTTTTTGCATCGGCTAACTTATCTAAAATAAGCACACCTTTACCTGCAGCTAACCCGTCTGCTTTAAGTACGTAGGGAGGTTTCAATGATTCTAAGAACTTATAGCCCTCCTCAATATTTTCAGAAGTAAAGGTTTGATAGGCAGCTGTAGGTACTCCGTGCTTTTGCATGAAAGCTTTTGCAAAATCTTTTGAGCCTTCTAGCTGTGCAGCCACTGCGTCTGGACCAACGACTAAAATAGCGCTTAGGCTTGGGTCGTTTTGAAAAAAATCAACAATTCCTTTTACAAGCGGAACCTCTGGCCCTACAATAAGCATCGTAATATTGTGCTCTAAGCAAGCTTGCCCCAATTCAGTAAACTGATCAACCTCAATATTCAAATTTAAAGCGATCTCTGTGGTCCCTGCATTCCCCGGGGCCACATATAGCGCCTCGCATCTATTGCTCTCTGCTATTTTGTGTGCTATGGCGTGTTCTCGTCCTCCTGACCCAACAATTAGTACGCGATGATTCATTTTTTCTTATTCTGATGATTAAACGTTCTGTGTTCTTTTTTATACCACTCCTCGGGCGCTAAGCTCTTGAAGTATTCGATCGTCTTTCTTAGACCTTCTTTTCGTTCAAATTGAGGACTCCAACCTAGTAGCTCTTTTGCTTTGGTAATATCGGGCTGTCTTTGGGTGGGGTCGTCGGCAGGTAATTCTTTAAAAGCAATCGGTTGTTCAGACCCCATGATCTCTTTGATCTCTGTGGCAAAGTCAACAATGCTTATCTCGTCTGGGTTTCCTAGATTCACGGGTAGGTGATAATCAGAACGAAGTAAGCGATAAAGCCCTTCTACAAGGTCGTCAACGTAGCAAAAACTTCTAGTTTGTTTTCCGTTCCCAAAAACAGTTAGTGGCTCAGAGCGCAAAATCTGACCAATAAAGGCAGGAATGACTCGGCCGTCATTTAGTCTCATTCTTGGACCGTAAGTGTTGAATATTCGTGCGATTCTAGTATCTAAGCCATGAAAACGATGATAGGCCATAGTCATTGACTCCTGAAAACGCTTGGCCTCGTCATAAACCCCTCTAGGGCCAATCGCATTCACGTTTCCAAAATAGGATTCGTCTTGTGGATGCACTAGCGGATCCCCATATACTTCAGAAGTAGAGGCAATCATAAAACGTGCCTGCTTGTCTTTTGCTAAGCCTAGCAAATTGTGGGTTCCTAGTGAACCCACCTTTAAGGTTTGTATTGGAATTTTGAGATAGTCTATTGGGCTTGCAGGAGAGGCGAAGTGCAAAATGCAGCTAAGCGGTCCCGATACCGATACATACTCAGTCACATCGTGCTCCACAAAACTAAATCGCGGCTCTGATTTCAAATGGTCTAGATTGCGTAAGTCACCAGTAATTAGATTATCCATGCCAATAACCTCATAACCCTCGGCCAATAACCGATCTGCTAAGTGAGAACCCAGGAACCCTGCTGCGCCAGTAATTAAAGCTCTTTTCATGAAGTAGCTAGATATGGTGTTAATAAATCAGCTACATCGCGCCCATTCGAAAGACGTTTTACTTTGTTTTGGCCCCCAAGTTTTCCTTGTGATCTCATATATGCCTCAAAGGCACCTTTCTTCAAAGAGCTCACAACGGCGGGTTTTAAAACCTTTCCTTCTATTAGGTCTTTATAGTACACGTTTTGGTTCTGGACACTATTATCAAGAGATTTTGCAAAAGCCTCCTTGTCGTTAGGCTCCTGTTCAAATTCAACGAGCCATTCATGATAGGGCAGACCGCCGTCTTTAGGGCTAACCTCTGGTGCTACACTAAATTCTGAAATTCTTACCTCGGGGTGGGCTGCAAGAGCTACCGTCATGGCTTCTTCTACCTCTTTAGCAATCACGTGTTCGCCGAAGGCGGATATAAAGTGCTTAATTCTTCCCGATACAATTATACGATAGGGTTTCAAAGAGACAAATCGAACAGTGTCTCCGATATTATACCCCCATAAACCTGCGTTTGTTGAAAGAATAAGGGCATAATCAACACCCAGCTGTACGTCAGCTAAAGAAATTCTCGGAGGGTTTTCGTCATAAAACTTACCAGCCTCAATGAACTCATAAAATATTCCTGAATGCACTTGAAGCAACAACCCTTTGTTTTCTAATGTGTCTTGGTAAGCAAAGAAGCCTTCACTAGCAGGAAACAATTCGATACTATCAACTCTTCTTCCTAGCAGATCTTCGAATTTTTGTCGATAGGGCTCATAATTAACCCCCCCGTATACGTAAAGCGAAAAGTTGGGAAACAGCTCTCCAACCCGCTTTCCTGAACGAGCAACAAGCCGCTCAAAATACATCTGCACCCAAGAGGGGATTCCAGCGATCAGGCTCATGTTTTCGTTAATAGTCTCGTCCACAATCGCTTCTACTTTGGTTTCCCAATCTTCAATAATGTTAGTCTCCCATGAGGGAAGCCTGTTTTTAAGTAAATAACTAGGAAGGTAGTGGGCTGATATGCCTGATAAACGACCCATTTTAACTGCGCCCTTGGTGTCTAGTACGGGACTTCCTTGTAAGAAAATCATTTTTCCGTTGACATAATCTGCGCTTCCCTTATTGACGATATACTGAAGTAAAGCGAGCTTTGAAGAAGTTACTTGCTCCTTCATTGATTCTGCCGTAATCGGTATGTATTTGGCGCCAGAAGTGGTGCCAGATGTCTTAGCTAAATAAGCAGGTAATCCGGGCCAAAGCACGTTTTTCTCGCCATTTACAATTCGTTCCACATAAGGCCTTAATTCTTCGTAATCACGAACAGGAACTCTTGCCTTAAAGTCACTATAGGTACGAATCGATTTAAAATCATGGTCGATTCCAAAAGCCGTATCTCTTGCTTTCGAAACAATCTGCTGAAAAACCGCTTCCTGTGAGGCTACCGGTCGATCAATGTGCTTTTTATTTCGAGCGACACTCCATCTCGCAAAAGGCTTAGCTAAGAATGACTTTAGGCTCATGATTAAAACTTGATGTATTGTTGAGGATTAACCGGCTTTCCTTGCTTCCAAAGTTCAAAATGAAGATGTGATCCTGAGCTTAATTCACCAGTGTTTCCTACCGAAGCAATAATTTCTCCCGCAGTCACTGTATCGCCTTGTTTCTTGAATATCACGCCATTGTGTTTATAAACAGAAACGGTCTCCCCTTGATGCACTACCACCAGGTTATAGCCTGTATTAGCAGACCATTCAGCATGTAATACCGTACCATCGGTGATCGCCTTAACTCCTGTTCCTTCTGCCGCTGCAATATCAATGGCGAGGTGTCCCACCGCTGGGTCATAAGCGCCAGAAACCACCCCGCTTAACGGAGCAAAATAAAGTGGATTTGAAATAGTAGTCTCTACCACGGGGCTATAAGCTTCTTCCTTCTTCACTTGGCTTTCAAGTTCTAGCATAGCAATACTTTTTCTCGTCTCTAACAGTTGGTCTGTAGAAGGGGCGTCCATGAAAACCGTTGTGCTGTCTATTTCGGGAGCTTCATAAACCACTTCTCCACTAAGTACCCTACGAATTCCCTCGATGTATTTTGAATCGGTTTCGATTACGCGCTGTAAGGAATCGGTTTTAACCAAAAGCGCCTCTACCTCGCGTTGCAGTGCGGCAGATTCTATTCCTGGAATAAAGTATCGTAATGGTGTTACTGCGATAACAAAGAAAGAAAGGGCGCTTACAAGACCCACAAAAATGACTAAAAAAACAAAGGCGTTCAGGCGAGATAACCGTTGAGAGAACACTTCTTCGAAGGTCTCGTCGTTTACCACCAGAAGCTTGAAGGTATCGAATAATTTCGAACGATCCTTCGGGCTGTTTTTTTGTGTTTTAGACATTAAAGCAAATATACATCTTGACCTTCAAACGGGTTAATTTTACTACATTTATGCAATAAATCATTGATTATGTCTCTTTCTTATACACTTGGTATTGTAAGCCCTTGGCAAATTATTGTTGTCGTAGCTCTTGTTTTATTGTTATTTGGGGGTAAAAAGATTCCTGAATTGATGCGCGGCTTAGGTAGTGGTATCAAAGAATTTAAGGACGCCACTAAAGAAGAGGAAGACAACGGAGGAAAAGAGCTCAACTCTTAATAGCTGTCGCTATTCCTTATTCTGGGGATAAATCTTCATCGTTTTGATAATTGCCTCTAATTCGAAGAGGTAATCTCTCTTTTCTTGGTTAGGCGCAAAAACAAAACCTTCAACCACTAATTTTCTTTGATTAATGGTGTCGTTTACAATGTAAGAAACGAAGGGCCCTGCCATCGGATACCCACTAATCTCCCACATCCCGCGAACTTCGGCTGCATTGAATCCACCCACCTCAGCCGAAAAAACATAGGGTCTGAAAATCTGCTCTGTAATCTGAAAAGTCTTCGTGTCGGGGATGTCTGGACCGGGAATGTTCGCCTCTCCTACAGAATCTCTAACGGCTATAATGTCTTCTAGAAAACGTTCTTTGTTCGAAAAGCGATCGTTGTCTAATGGGTAGATAACCAGATTCATCGTACCATTCTCGATAGGGCGATCAATCCATATAAAATCTTTACTAAAAACCCCTGGTCTATATATTGAAGGCATGGTAAGGTCAATACCCATCAATTTTTTTAATCTTGGTTCGGTATAAAGTGATCGCTTGAAGCGCTGTTGGGCAACTTTTAGATCAGAGGTTCGAAAACTGTCAACCATTTGAACACCTATAAGATCAATATTTTGAATGAGTTCAACCTCGGTTCTGCCTTTTATCACCGCGATGTGTTGAGGTTCGGCATATAAGTTCCTCTTGATATGTGAACGGGATAACGTGTCGAAATCGATGACCACAACGTTTCGATTTCTCATGATTGCGCCTCTAAATAGATTGGGTTGTAAGGGTCTAAGGTCAAGGGTCGGCTCATCAACGCCCAAACCTAGTTGTCTAGTTTGAAGATACGAGCGAAGGCGATCTCCAGCCTCTGAATCAAGTAAAGATTGGTCTGCAACAATTAAGACCTCGCTAAGCGGGCCTGTTGCTTCAGGTAAATAATCTTTTAAAGCTTCTTGCTTACAAGAATACGTAGTAAAGACTAATAACAGAAGGAAAAACTTCAGAGGTCTAATCATGATTTAGGATATCTTCTCGGATAAATCGTTAGGCGCTGACCGACTCGAATCACATTACCGTTCAAATTGTTCCATGAGCGAATTTGCCTCACAGAAACGCCATATCTGTCTGCAATAATGCTAAGCGCATCACCAGATTTTACGCGATACCGGAGACGCTCAGGGCCACTAACAAGAGCCGCCAAAGGCTTTTCAGAAGCGTCCTCTTGTTTTTTTGCGAGTGCGTAAACTTCTCCTTCTGCACTGATAAAGTCTCCTATTAATGCCTTTGGAAGTCTTAGTGCATAATCTTTCCCTTTGACATAGGGTATCGTGGCCATCCGATAGGAGGGGTTTAAAACCGCTAACTGATCTTTAGTAATAGGCAGCTCCTCGGCGATGTGGTCGAAAGTGATACTTCGTTTGATGTGAATAGTGTCTGTCTCTAGATAGGTTCTTTCTAAGCTTTCCGCACTTAGTCCATGCTCTTTGGCATGCTCAAACAAATAGAGGATAGCGTAAAATCGGGGAACATAGTCTGCCGTCTCTTTAGGGAGATAGGGTCTTATATTCCAATAATTCGTGTATCCGCCTGAGCGGCGAATAGCTTTTGAAACATTTCCCGGTCCTGAATTATACGCAGCAAGAGCGAGGTCCCAGTTATCAAATATTCGATGGAGTTGCTTCAAATAGGCCGCGGCAGCCTTGGTACTCTTCAGAGGATCGCTTCTATCGTCAACGTAGTTGTTTACCTCTAGTCCAAACGATTTCCCCGTACTGTACATGAATTGCCACAGGCCTTTTGCGCCTACATATGACCTTGCTTTAGGATCTAATGCAGACTCAACGATGGCTAAATATTTCAATTCTAATGGGAGGTCGTTCTCATCGAGTACCTGTTCGAAGAGCGGAAAGTAAAAGGCACTCACCTGAAGCATTCTGCGAATGAGCGTGGCATCACCTCTTAAATACTTGGCGATTTCTCGCTCTAGAATAGGGTTATAGGCAATCTGAAAAGGAGTTTTTTGGTTGATCGTTTCAAACCGATCTATCAGAAGCTCTTTATTTACCTTCTTTTCAATATTATCTCCCGTGGTCTCATGAATCAAGGTAAAGAGAGACCTTGTCTCCTTTAGTTTTTCAAGCCAAATCGAATCGTATTTAAACGCTCTAGTAGAGTCGGGAATCGCATAACTAGGTAGGCGCTGGTCAGAAAATACCGATGCATAACCTAATTCATTAAAAGCTTCAAGGCTCTTTTTACTAGCAACTCCCGGGGTGCTTTGCGCTACCGCCACAGAGGATAGTAAACTGATAATGAAACTTCTAAAAATCAAAATAATAACTTTATCCCTCTAAGATAGCTGCAATTCCTGGTAGAACAATACCCTCTAGACTTTCAAGCATTGCGCCTCCACCGGTTGAGACATAGCTTACCTTATCTTCAAATCCAAACTGCTTAACCGCGGCAACAGAGTCACCTCCTCCGACTAAAGAGAATGCGCCTGCTTTAGTAGCTGCTTCTACAGAGCGGCCGATAGATTTAGTTCCTTCGGCAAAAGTTTCAATTTCAAAAACTCCAACAGGACCATTCCATAGTAGCGTCTTTGAAGACATTATAACTTCGTGGAAGTTTTTCAATGTTTGAGGCCCAGCATCTAAACCTTCCCATCCTTCTGGAATAGCATTCGATGCGACGACTTGGGTGTTTGCGTCTTTTGAAAAATCGTCCGCAGCCAGAACATCAACAGGTATATGAACCTCAACGCCTGCAGCTTTAGCCTTTTCTAATATAGATAGTGCTAGATCTAATTTATCTAGCTCGCAAATCGAATTCCCCACCTCTCCGCCAAGCGCTTTGATAAATGTGTAGGTCATGCCCCCTCCGACAATCAAGTGGTCAATTGCGGGTAGTATATTTTCAATGATGGTGATTTTCGAAGAAACCTTTGAACCCCCCATAATAGCTGTTACTGGCTTTTCTCCTGATTTTAAGACTTTATCAATGGCCTTGATTTCTTTTTCTAAAAGAAGCCCAAAACATTTGTTTCCTTTGAAGTGAGCTGCAATAACTGCGGTTGACGCGTGAGCTCTATGTGCAGTTCCAAAAGCGTCATTGACATAAATGTCTCCGAGTTTCGCAAGAGAAGCCGCAAACGCCTCATCACCAGCGGTCTCTTCACTGTGGTATCTAAGGTTTTCAAGCAATAGAACTTGACCCGGCTCAAGGGCTGCTGCTTCTGCCTCTGCTTCAGGGCCTATACATGAGGGTGAAAACTTAACCGCCACACCTAAAATTTCAGCAACTTTATCTGCAATGTGTTTTAATGACAATTCTGGCTTTGCCTCCCCACCCGGACGACCAAGGTGACTCATTAAAATAGCGCTTCCTCCTTGTTCTAAGACGTGAATAATCGTAGGTTTTGCGGCTTCAATTCGGCTCGCGTCAGTAACCTCTAGATCACTGTTTAACGGAACATTAAAATCAACTCGGATTAAGGCTTTTTTACCTGAAAAATTAAAAGATGATAGGGTACTCATGCTGTTTGTTTTTTGAATCCCCCAAATGTAGCGAAATACTATCTTTGAAGCATGGATTTTTCAGGAGTAGTTGGATTTGAAAACAGTAAGAAGGGCTTAAAACATTCCATTGATTCGGGTCGTTTACCTCACGCACAGCTCTTCGTTTCAGAAGAAAATGGATCTACACTTCCTCTTGTTTTTTGGATGTTAACTCAGCTTTTTAAGGGAGATAGTAAAGTGCCTAAACTTATTCATCCTGATATTCACCTGCTTTTTCCTACCTCAAATACTATTGGCGTATCTTCTAAAAATGTGCGTTCCTCTGATCAACTGAACGATTTTCGATCTGCCATTTTAGAAAACCCCTATCTTACTTATGGTCAGTGGATTTCTAAGAATTCTTCAGCAGGGGGGAGTTCATCACCGAAGCGTTGTCATCGCTCAGCGACTGGTATGCCGCCAACGGCCTCACCGGCGCCGACGCGGCCCCCGAGGCGAACCCAGCCGGTGACGGTATTTCCAACCTTCTGAAGTATGCCTTCAACATGGACCCGAACACCGCCTACTCCGG